>Ga0325404_1001991_pt1 | contig 21754 bp, 9 predicted proteins | sample PopdelMetagenome_18_FD_205664 | JGI IMG/M metagenome (GOLD analysis project Ga0325404, IMG submission 205664) | Populus deltoides microbial communities from Bellville, Georgia, United States - Xylem-Control-R1 | ecosystem: Host-associated > Plants > Phyllosphere > Stem > Wood/Secondary xylem...
CCGCTCCCGCTCCCGCTCCCGCTCCCTCCGAAGTTGGAAGAGACGATGCCCTCTTTGCAAACTGCGTTGCCTCCTGAACTAGCCAACAACGTAATTAGAGTTAAGTATCATTTTCTTTTTGCTTCATTTAAATCTATGTTAACAGTAATTATTCAGATCCCTAATTTTCATGGTTTTAATCGCAGCTTTACCGTGAATGTCTTCGAAGAGCTAAATATATTGGTCATCAGGTAATATTTTATTTAACTAAACTCATTGCATCTTGTTAAAAATTCGCAATTTTAATCAGATCAACTGCATTCCTTCCTCTCTACTCAACGTCAATTATATTACCAAAATAATTCGAATGTCCGTGTCGAGGTATGGAAAGGAGTAGTTTGTTGCTAAGTCATCCAAGAATGGTGGTCCTTATGATGTGGAACCGGGGTAATGATTCTGGGGGTCTAACTCTTACTTTGGTGTCCTGTATGGTTATGTGAGATGGGCTATGGTGGCACTCATTAGTACCACCTAGAATACCTACTGCCGTTGCTTTGATACCCCACCCTCTTTAGTTGCAGCCAGTGTGACTTGGATGGCATAGGGGTTGCCATAGATCTTGTTTTTGCTTTTTTTGGTTGTAATCTGGAGCCTAACTCCAACCTCGTGGTAACTTCTCTGCAGTGGAGTTTTGATAAATCTGAGCCTGGTTTCTAAAAAACAAGAAAAGAAAAAAAAGAAGAAGCAACATTAGTATTCATCTTGTTTCAATTTAGCCTCTATTATTAATTTTTAGTCGATATGTGTTGATATTTGTGTTTTAATTATTGTGGCAGCAACATAACACAGAGCTTCTTGTCAATATGGTAAGACAGCAGTTTAAGAGAAACAAACACGAGACGGACCCAGAGAAGATTCAAAAGTTGAAGGACGAGTAAGTTGAAACTGCTCTGTTTTGCACATTGTTAAATCTTTAGCTCCTTGTTGTGTTTGTTTCATTTCTTGTATTGTTTATTTATATGTCCATGTTTTAGGAACGGTTTTGCTTGATTTAAATATGTATTGAGGATTTAGAAGGAAATTACTTGATTTGGCAACCAAGATGCCAGTTGCTTTGTTCTATATTTAGAGTGCAAAACAGTTCCTTATTTCATTTGTTTGGTAGAATTAACAAGCTGGATTGTAGGATACGGACACACTAACTTGTAGTTTGTTATTCTCTCTCTCCATTTTTTTTTTGTGGGAACTTTGTTGTGAGTTCGATGTCTTTTCTATGATTGCAGTGCAGCAAGGGGACTTATAAATCACATACTCTATGAATCGGAGAGGCTGTCTGGTCGTAAAGTGAGCAAGAGTACTTGATGTTTCTTCAGAATTTGAAGTAGAGGTTCGGGTCATGAGCGCAGTGGGTGAGTTGGATGAAGTTTTTGGCTGTCAATTAGATAATAAAAGAGATTTTTCCTTAACCATCATCAATCTTCTGAGTGTTCAAGGATCATATGCTTAATGGAATTTGCATAAATGGAAAGATTTCACACTGGCCACGCATGCCATTATCTTGATTTCCAATAAACAGTAATGGTGTATGCTAAAAGGGTGGAGGGGAAAAGCTGAATTAGGATCGGGACATAATTACGGTATTATCTCACAGTTTGCAAACTAAATCAAGACATTGTTTCTACCGAGTATTCTATATGCCTTGGATGTTTGCATGCACAGAGAGTGACTTTAAATTGCATTAATATTCTTCCGGCATTGAGGCTGTGAAACTCAATGCTGCAGTGGCTATTTGGCCCAACAGCATGATGGCCATATGCCAGTTTTACTTGTATATTCATAGCTTGTGAACTTTCAGCATACACCATAGACTATCATACAAGTATCCCAAAAAAACAATTAGAAAAGCAATTGAAATCAAACTTCCATTTTTAAAATAATTGCCAAATATCTGACTCGAATGTTTTTTACAGAATCAATTCGCAAGTGCAGAGACAAGCAACTTGTTGGAGGAAGCTGAAGACTACGATTTCGAAAACATTGGCTTCTTATCTAATCCACGTGATGAGGCTGTCTTCAAATAATTTATTCTCGGATGAGATTGGAGTTTTTGGATGAATAATGAATCCTTAGGCGGTTTTGTTTTGAGTCAATTGACTAACGATATTGTTCGAGTTTTTATAGAATTATTTGAGGGAGACGGTTTATGAAAGTGGATTGTAGTGATGAAGGGGAGGGATGAACTTTCAGGTTTTGCAGATAAGATCCGAAACAACATGGTTCAAGTTAGCAACTTGACATTCCTTCCTCTCTCTCTTTTTCAAAATTTTATTTCATTTGAACTTCAGGGTTCATACAGTTCCTCAAAAAACCAGTTGATTGATCGCTCCATCCCGATTCTTTGTAAACTAGTTCATGTTCGGTTTATCAATTCTCCAATCATACTGTCTAGTCTGATCTGTTCTGATAACATTGCGCAAGAATAATAATAAAAAAAAATTGATTTAAAAAAAATGATTGATTCTCCACCCACATCGACTGGCATAATCAACACACTGCATTTTTAGCAACATTTTATAAACAAAAACTGTTATGTTTCATCTACTAAGCTAAGGCATGTTGATTGGATGTGTTTGTTTTTTTCTCGTACATATGCAAAATGGGAGCTCCAAATGATTTTCGAAATGTTGCTGAATTTACTTATATGGGATTGACACCAAGCACGCTCTACTTCAATTGTCTAAAACTCTGCCTTTTCTTTGTTTTCTTCAGCACTAGAAGCCCAGGAATACACAATTCCCAGGCATGTGCCGAGGATCAAGACATGCATCAGACATAAACTTCGGAAACAGCCGACCAATACTACTGCCCGTCTAAGGCTTGTCTAAATGAGACCTCAGATGTCCATGTCACAGGCATATATATTTTAGAAGCGCATCGATACGCTTTTCTTGTAGTGACAGTGTGACACAGTAGCCTGCACCAATTAATTAATTAACAAAATACTAATAAGCGTAGCGTGGTTAAATCATTTAACAATACTCACAAAACACTTTTTTTTTCGATCTTACTTTTCAAATATATTTTTTTTAATTATATCTTTTAGTTGTTTCAAAAATTATATTTTATATTTTTTAACATAAATTTTATATTGATCTCGTAGATTTTTTTTTTAATTTCAGTCTTTAACATTAAATATGTTGGAATTGAGACTTCATAATTGTTTTTTTATTTTATTTCTATGAATTTATCCCGGTCTCATAAGGTCGCGTGTTTAACTTGTTAACTCAAGTTGTTATTTTTTGCTATTTTTTACAATTGATTTTTTTATTTTATTCTTCAATATTGGATTAGTAGGAAATTAAGTTTCGTAATTTTTTTCAATTTACTTTCTATGTAGTTATTCCTATTTCATGACCCGAATTGCGTGTTTGATAGGTTAACCCGGGTTAACTCAATTTATTTTTGTGGGTAATTTTTTAATCGATTTTGTTTTCAATTTCACACTCCAACAACTCAATTTGTTTTGTTTTTATTTTTTAATTTCATCATTTGATATTAGATTGTTTGGAAACTGAGATTCATGATTTTATTTATTTATTTTTATGGAGTTATCTCGATCTCATAATTTAGGTTATGAGTTTAACAAATTAGCTCAGGTTGACCTAAATTTTTTTCTTTTTTTTTAATTGATTTTTTTTCATACTTTAATGTTGACTTGGTTGGAAAATATGATTCATAGCTTTTTTTTAATTTGTTTTTTATGAAATTATCTCGATCTTATAACCCGAGCTGCGGGTTTGGTAGGTTAACTCGGGTAGATTTTTTTGTCCTTTTTATTTATTTTTTCAATTTCAACCTTTAATATTGGGTTGATTAGGGATATTTGACCTTCATAATTATTTTAATTTACTTTCTATAGAGTTATCACGGTCTCATGACTTAAGTCGTAGATTTAAAAGATCAATTCATGTTAATTTAATATATCATCTTAATATTTAAAAAGAATATTATTCATTGTGTCGTTATATCAATATTTAAAAAATATATCATTCCATACATATTATATTTGGAGTTTATGATTGATTTTTTTTTTGTTAAAAAATACATCATCAATGTTTGGACATTTGATTTTTCATTAATATATATATATATATATATATATATTAATCTTTCCCATAATATAGTGCATGCCTATAGTATGATACTACCATAGGTTGAGCTTCTCCCTGGAAAAGGTGAATTGGTAGATTATCTACCTTGCTGGAATGCTTCCGGAACTCGAGAATCAGTGAATATTCCTCGTATAAGTTGCTTAGGAGAAGAAGAGCCTGAGAGTCTAGCAGAAATCTCCTCTGATGGCTGTTTAGATGGTGATTACAATCTATATAGGATGCTGTATGCTACAGATCCCGAGGTCCATTCTTATCTTGTTTTGGGTCTTGATTATTGCTGAGGCTCCATCCCTGTTAGAATTTTTTTTCCCCACGGTTTTAGGTTATTAATTGTTTTGGGTCTTAACAAGTCTTGATTTTTTTAATATTATCAATGTCTAGAAGAGTAAAAAATAACCTGTAGAAATTAACCAAAGATTCAATTTAATAATTTGATGAATTTTGATGTAATTTAAAATATTTTTGGATTTTAAAACTTCATGTTTCTTACTGGCTTGTTTTTAATCCTTTTCAGAGTTTTAATAGTCAAAATAAAGTTCCAATCTATAGGGTTTAAAAGTGATTTAAATAGTTTTTTTTTTGTGTTATATAGAGTTTCATGTAGTATATATATAAAAAAAGGGGATTAAACTACATTTTAGCATTCATTCTAGAAAATAACCTGTTTTTACAAATTAATATTTTTAAATAATTTTATCAATATTTTTCTAAAATGGAGGTGGGGTTGAATTTACAGATTAGTATTAATTATAAATTATAATATCACGGTTGTATTAAGGGTATAATAATTAACCAAAAGTAATTTTTTTAAATAACAGTGAAATAATACAGTAAAAATAACTATTCACATCAAGGAAAGAGCATTCTAACTTGAGAGTCCAGCCATCAATGACAATAACCAAAGGTTATTTTCCTAAACTTTTCCAGGGAGCCTGCAAGTCAAGGAAGATAATAAGGAGTAAGGGATCAAAGGCAAAGAATTATCATTTCAGAAGGGATAAGATATAAGAAAACTAGAAACACTGTTTTCGCTATTAATTGAAACTTCTAACGTATAGTAAATAAACTTTATGAACTTGTAGATTCCAGTCAAATTCAAGTTGTATGGAGCACCCACGTCATTTCTAATACAACACGAACTAGTTGTGTCGGGCTATATGGATCCTTTCCGATCAAGACAGCGACAAAAGCATATAAAAGGCGTCAATTAAACTCAGTAGGCCTTTCTTTTATGGGTTGGTAGCCGTGGCCTTTTCCATTTGAGTGACTGAAATGCATGCTCCTTTGTGGGCCTCGACGAATGTAAGGTGTATTTAACCTCTCGAATTCAGTCGTCGAATTCAGTACATCTCTCTCTCTCTCTCTCTCTGATCCACTCCTTCCCTAAAGTTGTATCAACTTGTAGAGTTTCCTCTCCCAAGTTGGAATTTCAGAAGTTCAAATCACTGCATGATCCATATGAGTTTGATACTAGGAACTTTAAAATGTTTAATGTACATACGCAAGCATAAACACAGGCAGAAGCCATCAACAATCATGTCTGCTGCTTCAACTAAACACATGTTTCCTTCAAGAATTTATGGCTTAAGAAGCTATTATGAATATAACACTTCTTCAGGCATAATTTTTTCCAATGTCGATGCAGTGCTGCGCAAAAGGTTAGATAGATAGAACTTTCGGAAAGTGCAGATAAGGATCATGAAGCTAAGATGAAGAGGAAAAGAATTCTCTTACTTCGTAATCACAAAAGCCACCAGGAAGCAAATGGATATCTGGACAGAACAGGTTACTTCTCAAATGAATGGCCAAGGAAAAGGATAATTTAAATCAATCCACATTTGCATTGCTTTTCGCATGATTGACCACCGAGCAACATAATTGTATTATTACCTTCTACGATTATCAACTAGTTTTTTTTATCACGCATAATGATAGGGAAAACTAGAGACTTTTGTCTCACAGAAACACTATCTTCACGGTTTGCAGAACAGGCATACAGCGACAACGACTACCTCTTTCTTTCGATTGCACTCCTTACACGTTGCAAAACACGAACAAACTCATTAAACAACGTGAAGTCAAAAAAATGTTGACTTTCTAAACCTGAACCCACTCCGGGAATTTTTGATGGCCGAGTAAAAGAGTTTTGACAAATTACTAAGTCAAAACAGCCAAAATTCTCAACCAGTCTCTCAACTGTACTGCTTGTTAGCTTCCGAATGTCTTCTATTTGCTCCAATCGTCCAGTCTGTCCATTACTGTACCACCACCTCTTTAAGACCCTTCGATTTGTTTCAGAAGTTTCAACAGAGACCACGCCTTTCAAGTGAATGCCGAGACGATGTAAAGTAATTTCTGCACCACCAATCCCACTGAAAAGTGACAACACTGTTATTCCCTGTGGGAAAATTGACTTCAAAACCGAGAGATGGTACCCCAAAGTATCGGTCTGGAAGCTATATCTAAGTGAGTACATCCTTTCTGTCAACGGATAATCTGCAATTAATGTGTGATTTAATGGATACCCCAGAATTTTCTCTAAATGAGCTGGTTCCAGGGGGGATAGCTTGTTTGGGCCAACCCACATTAGATTTAACGCCTGGCAATGACGAAGGAGGTCTCTCTGCTGTTCGGCTGAGAGCAAACCACGAGAATCATCCAGCATCCTTCCAAGCATATCACAGAGCTGAGACGATCCACTACTATCAAAATTTCTGCAGCTCATCTTCTTCCTTGCATCCCATGATGGCCACCATTTCTTTGTACTTGGCATCAGATCTTCCAAGGTAATTGGTGGCTTTGGAAGGATGTGAGACCTATTTTCAGTAGGAAGATTGTGTATGTAACCTTCCCTCCTACTCAATGCCGAGAAAAACTGAGTATCCACAAATTCAGGCTCGATTCCATATAAGAACTGAGATATTTTTCCCCAGGTGTCAGAAGATGCAGTTGCAACATTCCCATAGAAAAAATACGGAGGTTTAGCAGCAATTTGATCAAGAATCTTGCATGGATTAGATTTGAATGGCTTTGGCATTCCAAATGTGGTAGTGTCAGAGTTAACCTTTTCTTCTACCCACTCATGTTCAAAATAAGAACTTGAACCATAGTCATATTCCTGCTTTGGCTGTTCACCTGCACAATTTTCCTCAAGGCTATCATGCCTAGGCTGAGCTTCTTGATAGCCTTCAATGTGCTCTTGTCTTGGCCGTTTTCCTTTACGAGTTTCCTTGGTGTTCATATCTCTTGACTGCAAAATAGCATCTCGTCTACAATCCTCAGTTTCTGACTTCACCCAACTGAAAGAGTGATGTCTTGTGTTATTTTCTGTCTCCACACCAAAGGATCTGCTGTCCTCTGCAGCACTCGAGCAGCTTGCAGTGGAATTCTCAGAATACTGCACAAGATAAAAGCTATGTTATGGGGAAATTAACTGACTAAAAAGAGTGAGAAGTAAATGGTGTCCATACCATCATCACGACCAAGAAAAGAAAAGAGACAATCAATAATGCCAACAATTAACTTCAAGTTCCACAATGACTTGGTTGTGTGTTAAAATTGAAGGAAATAGTGTCTAACCCCTTGTAAGCATGAACCAGTCATTTGTAAGGTTCCATGAGGCAATAGAATATGGATAGAAGAACATGATGCTCAAAAGTATCTGCCAATTTAACTCATTCAAACATTATGTTTGTACTTTCCAGAAAAAAAAGGGTTGAACTTCAACCTCTTCGGTGCCAAACATGTACATCCAATCCTTAAATAGTACAGTATAGCAATTTTGACAGTATAATTAAAACGCTCATCAAAATGCCAAATTAAATCTACTTTGAAGTACTTGATAATCAGTACAAAGAATCAAACCAAAAGGCACTGTTAAAATTCAAAATATAGCCTCTGTGGAGCTAAAAAATTCAATTATAGACAAGGGGGGAACAAAGTAACCTTCTTCTTTATAACATAGGTTTCCCCAAGTTGATGTGCACAAATTGCATTAGCAAGCTCTGTAATTGGAACTTCTGAACCTGAAAGAAGGCAAATGATGAATCACTCAACTGAATAAAACTAAAATGGGAGGCGACCCTTGGTCAGAAAGAACCAAAATATTAAACAAAGATGATTTTTGCATATCTAATCACTAAAAGCCAAAGCCTTCTAAAAGATAACATCTACAATTTCGTGGAGAATAGTACTTTGAAGGGAATGTCTATTTTCACATGTTTATGATACATCTAAATATCTTTATGATTACACCAGGATACTACCCCACTGACTTCATTTTTCAAGGTGATAAACATTATTGTCTTTGCATGTCATTCCACTCACAGTACTGTTTTTGCTTTGTTTTTTAATTATTTAGGGTTGAAAGGTGGAAATGCAAACCCTTAGTTTTCAAGAAACATGCACAAGGCCCTGCAACATGCGTCTTATGCATCTTCATTTACAGCAGTCATTAATATAAACTTGATCAAATATTAAGTGCTCAGCAGGTATTCTAATCTTGTATTGTTAAATTTTGTTGTCATGTCCGTTGACATCAGAAAATTGATTCTAGAAATTGGCAAGAAAATATCTCTTTTAAAACATAATACTCAAAGTGGTTGAGAAGGAGAAAATGAAAGAACTTATGCAAACTTGAAGCATCAGCTCAAAACTATCATGGAGCATCTGGGTAGGCTTAGAGAGAGAGAGAGAGAGAGAGTTTTTGCAAACTTGAAGCATCAACTCAAAACTATCATGGAGCATCTGGGTAGGCTTAGAAAGAGAGAGAGCTGCTTGGTTTTACAAAATCAATTCAGAAACTACTCAAAAGGGCTGAAGATGCAGAAGAACTTATCATATAAGTACTGTAAGGGTTTAGTGGTAGATTGGATTCCATTGTTCTCATTATAAGAAGCTAGAGATTAGAAACCTGGAAATATAATGTACCTTCTGCATTCATAATAATCAAAGTTGTCAACAATAACTACTCACCAAACTTATCAATAGCCATAGAAACTTCATTTTCAGAGAAACCCATGTTAAGCAAACAGAGTGTTTTGTCCATAGTTCCATATAGGGTTTCATCATTGACATCCTGGACATCAAAAGGTTAATCAATTATTGATAGTGTTCACATGATATGTAAAAAAGACAAAAACTAACAAAATAAAACTCAACTACATACGCCATAAAAATTGACTCTCCCAAACTTCACAACTATAAGTTGCCTTCAAAATACTCTTCCATCTCATCTTTTACTTGGTAATAATCATCATAATGCCAAGAGAGCTGGCCATGATGCATGAGACAATTGCAATACAAGAATCCCACAAACCACTATAACACATGAGTTTCGAAGAAAGATCTATCAACTTCACCTCCACACATCAGCCATGTACCTTTCTGCCTCAACTCTATGCGTTTATGTATCAACTCCATACCTCTATCCCAACCTTTCTGCTTCAAACCAATATCTTTTTGTGTCGTGTGTTTACTTGTATGATTTTAAGTCTATGGCTTTTGCTAAATGTTTAAAACTTACACATCAAACTCAAGGCATCTACTTTTAAGTCCATGGTTGTATTTATAATTCCACATCTGCACTTCAACTACATACCTTCACGCTCTTCCAGTCCTATGCACCCACACAAACCCAACCACTAAATGTCCTATGCACTCCAACCCTCACCAATTGATAAAAAATATTTATTATTGAAGCAGAAAGAAAACCAGGAAAAAGGACACACTTCTATCTTGCGTGGAAGAGATGTCAAGTTTTTTTCCAGTCCAACATCACCCAAGCACATCATACCAGTGCCCCATCTGCCCAAGTCAGGTAATTGATAGCTTTGAATTGAATACGTTGTGGATGGTGCATGGATGTAAAAATATTTCTCTCACTTTTTGTTTTTCTCACCTCAATGTGGTACTTGAAGCATACCTTTGCCATGTCATCTGACATAGATGTTGAAATACATATAGATATGCATACAGCCACTAGATGAGAAAACACAGTTGCAACACTGTGACATCACCCAAGTCCCATACACGCAAAAAAAATAATAAATAAATAAATAAAACAGCTGAAAACACAAGCATAAAGGTGATTTCCAAATCCCAAAGAGCCCAATAACATTATACGCTATACTGTTAGTTATGTTCACAACCTTCAAAAATGACAATGAAAGCACACCTCTTTATTCTCCGCATCAATATCAGGCATGTCCTCTGTTTCCCTGTCAAGATTGTTAGCTATCTGGGCAGCAATGATAAAGTCAATTATTTCATTGATGGGAGCATTCTCACCTGTAACATTATGAGATCAATATGACTGTCAGATGAACTACATTTTTGCTGGTTGGTTTTCAGAATTGCTAGAAAACCAGAAGAGGCAAAGAGTCAGTGCAGCGGACACAGACAGCCAATTTACATAGATTAACCATCTACAAGGAGAACTAATTAAGTCGGAAAATGGAATCAGAAAAGGACCAACAAAATCCTTTGAAGAAAATATTTGCAAGAAAACTATTATGAAATCAGAGCCAGAGATATGTTCAAAGAAGCCATTACATGAAGGAAATAAGGTACACTAAATAACCATGCAGCCAAACATACTGGTCTCAATCATTTAAAATCATAATAATACTTTTGCAGCAGCAGCAACAAATGCAATATAAAGAGTTAACAAACACCAATGCGCTTCCAAGATTTATCAATATTTCTATTGATGGAAGAAAATGTTTCCAAAACGCATCAGTACCAAAGACCAGTTAACAATTCAAGGTCTCAAAGCAAGTTGCAGGTCTATCTCATAGCAAACAAAAAACAATTCACCAGATAGAAAATTCAGCAACTCACCAAGTTTATCCATTGCAAATTCAACTTCCTTTGCTGGGAAATTCATCTTCAGCAAGGACACCCTTTTGTCATCAAAAACTTCATCAAACACATCTGGCTCCTACAAAAAATTGAAGACCAGCTATAGCAAATCCAGCAATAGCATGTTGTCAAAGATCACTATATGCAATGATTACAAGTCAAATCATCTTACTGAATGCTGATTAGATCAAACTTGCCAATTTTGATTTCAACAGCAACCAAGCTTCATGTGAACAAAAAGATCGAAAACATATAAAAATGTAAACTATAGCAAGAAGAAAAGGTTTTATGGAAGCGAGAAAAATCATAAGATTTTATGGAGATGTGCAGTTAGTGCAATTATTTGATGCATCTTGGTGGAGAGAATGGGAGGATTTTTAATAACGATTTCACATGAAAGCAGTTGTGGTGGGATAGTATAGTCTTCTTGGCTTCTTCTTGGCTTCTTTGTGGTGTCACACTGCAGGGGCTCTTGGAAGCGCTTCTTTTGCAGATATACAAAGGGAAAGTTCCTTGTTATTTTGAGCAAGTTTGCTGTTTCTTTTTTCTATTTGGGAGGATGTTGCGCTATCTCTTCCTTCTTTCAAATAAAAGTTTCTTTAAAAAATTAAAAAAAATGTAAAATTTAGCTTAAAAAAGAGAGGAGATTAGTGGTGAGATTATATGTGGCATAAACAATGATATCTAACCTATATAAATGGATTCCACAGAAAGGTTTCCCTCATTGGTTCTAAGCATATGTCCCTCCAAAAGAGAGCCCTCGCTGCAATGAAATGCCTTTGTCTAAAGGAACTTCCATTCCCAATTGCAGAGAAAGTTGTTGTCTGTGTCTTAATTTCTATGAAACATCCAAGACTTTTCTAACTATCAAACATTCTAGCACATATAATGAACAACTAGAAATAAAATAGGAACCAAGACATACCAGGTGGAATAAAGAGATGGCGAGCGTTCAAAGATTTACAATGCAATGAATATGGATTGGAGAAATTGTGTGGAAATGCTCAAAAATAGTTATGCAGATTAAGAGATCCTTCATAAGACATTTTGGAACTGAACCTGAGGGTATTGACCTAAATGTTCTAACACCTAGCTTCAAGATGAGATAGATGACCGATGACCTGGTATAAACACTAAAAGTTCACAGAATATTACCTCTTTTACTCCAGTAACTGGGGAATACTTTGGAGGGCTGCTTGCATCCCCATCATCAAACAAGCAATCTAAAGAATCTGATGACTGAGAGTTTGGCTTTTGAAGACCCTGTTCCATGCCAAACAATGTCAACCAACACCAGTTAAAAGTAGTTCAGAAAGTTTCTGTAAAAGCTCTATCTATAAACTACAGATGAGTAAAGTAGTAAAATGTGTTGATCATTGCGGAAAAAAATATATAACGAGTTTCCAAGATTTACAAGATATGTCATGAAAATGATTGAAAGAAACAATAGTTTAATTTTTATTTTCATTTTATGGGTGAAAACACAAAGTTGGTGGCAGGATTCAGATTGGTTGATGCTGCCAACAAACACCTTGTAAAAATGTCTGACATAAATCACAAAAATATGTTTCCTCTTGGCAAAGAGATTACTTAGATACAAATTATTAGTTACTTCATGACCTATGTAATTAAAAGATATTCAAAATTAAACAAACATGAATATGTCCTCATGAATACATGAAACGATCCATCAAAAGAATCTGGCAAAGAAGCAAAAACATAGTTAAACAAATTAAGACACAGGATCCAGGATGGACGTTCCGATTCCAAAACCTTCTTCAATTGAGTCGAAAACAACTTTGGTATTCTATAAACCAGGGAGAGAAAAAAAAGAAGTCATTGATTACTTACAGAACATTCCATGAGAATCTCCAATAACAGGTCGACATTGTCTTCACCTAGAATTAAGAGAGGATATTCACCAACAACAAACCACGGAGAAGTCTTTATATATCCCATAAATTATTCAGAAAATAATGGAGGTTTGATAATGACTATAAGCAAATTTATCTGGGTTTGCAACTAATGCCCAAGGGGGGGATTCTGGTTGAATTAAAGTGTGGGTTTCTTCATGTTGTTTAAGAAAAGCACAATTCCGGTTCGTCATATCCATTTATAATCCATTTCCAATTCTATCAAAGAAAAGAGTTATAAAAGAATGTTTATGCCCATTCATAACAATACCATTTTCCTCAATCACTCTGTTGACAAGAGACGGAGAGTATCCCATTTCAGTAAAAAATGATCTTAAATAGCTTCGAGATGAACTTGCTACATTATCCTGAAACAATACATCATACAATCCTTCAGCATAAGCAGTTGAGTATACAACCAATAACAAATTCTGCTCTTTTTAATTGTAAAAACATACCCCAACTTCCCTTGACTGCAGACTCTCAAATGCCAAATCAAAATCCAATTTCTCATGCTTTGGCTTTATTAAATTCTTGTTGTTGTTATTCCAATCGCTGCTGCTTCTGCTTCTATTTGGATCCTCCTGTAGTAAGTATTATAATCATAAGTATAATTACCCCAAATTTAACTCTCTCTTTACGACCAAAAACTAATAAGGAAAATCACATCCTAGTCAATCGAACTCTAAAATTCACTTACCATTTCAAAATTAGACACCACCTTTACTTGAATAACCTCTCTGCTCTGCAATTAATTAAGCCAGCTTTCCCTTTCGTCTCTGCAAGATTAATACAATCATGAAATTGACCAACCCATCCGATGCATTTTAAGTGCATGCAACGTAATTGTCGTTCCGCGCCATGCCTGATAAGAGAAGAGAGTAGAAGGAGGAACGGCGCGTCAGTTACCGGTCGGTGAAAAACTAGCTGAAACAGTTCAAAATTTCACGAATTACAGAGAGAGCGATAGAGAAAATAAGCTGTGATGGCTGGGTACGGACTACGACGTCAGTTAAATGTCGTTTATCACGGAGTAAATTAATTATTAGTTCCCAGGTTTTGAACGTAATTATAACTTAGTTCTTTATGTTTGAAAACCTATATCTTAATCCCTTAACTCTTCTTTACATTTGTCTTCTATTCTTATAACATCTTGGTTTTTCTCTAAATCATAATACTTATTTTTTCCTTCAATAAATTACATTTTCAAATTTCACATTTTAGATTTGGAGAAAACCCAACGGGTATTTTTTTAATAAAACAAGGGTCAACAATTATCAAGGGATTAGCTTATTTTTAAAAAACAATCAAGGACTAAATTATAATTTTATCAACAAAATAGGTACTAAACAATAATTTACTCCTAGAAGTGCAAGCCTTTGTTTTTTCAAAAATATTAAAATATTAAATTATTTTTAAATTTTTTATATTAACACATCAAAATTATAATAAATACTAAAAATTATATTAATTTAATTTTTGTTCAAATAAAACGCATTAAAAAAACAAAAATTATTACACTTCAACGACTTATGTACTGTGGGAAATATTTACCAGTGATTCTATATTTTTTTGATGTATGAGAGTACAATAAAAATATTTTTTTATTTTTAACATCAATTTATCAAAATAATAATAAATAAATAAAAAACAATATACCCCAGGCATGCTACTCCGTTATATGGCGTCCATTGACTACACTCTGACCGACCTAAATGAATTTAACTGTGGAACACCCAAAAATTAGCCCTTCGTGTATGACCTAATGCTCTATTTCATCCAAGAAAAAAAAAAACTTATCAATTAACTAATCCTTGGCTAAGCAGTGTCATTCCATGGAATTAACTTCTAAGCTCATAAAACTATACATCATGACGAGAATGAACATGAGCAAGTTTTTTGTTTATGCTCTTCAATTGTGTTCTCAAGGTTAGAGCTACAAATTTTTATGTCAGGGTGAAGCTTGAGGTGCCACTTTCTGAATCATGGACGGAGTACGAAAAATATATGCAAGGGGCCATATTTCAGTTCTCAATGGAACCATATTTTCTGATAATTAGACTGCACTTCCCGGCCGTTTAAAGCCTCCTATCAGCTTCTAACTACCAATAGCAACCTCTCCGTTGCTTCAAGTACTCGAGTAGTTGTAAAACAAGCTGTTGAGCACCGCCACCAGGTAAATTAAAAAACGAATGCGTACAGCTCTTATTTCACACAAGGAGTGACGATAGAGTGACTCGCTATCAACCAGCTCTAACTCATTTTATGCACATCTTAAAAAGAGAGAACTTCCGGCATTTCCACAAATTCAAAGGATACATTATACAGAAAGACACAGCAAGAACAAACAAATTTGAAATTTAATCAAACGTAATTTGCCCATGACAGAATTCTTAGTATCTTTAATTAGAGGTAAGGTTGTGTGGTAATTTTCCTTTAAAAACAGCAATCACAACCACCCTACCCCAAGTAAAACCAAAACAAACAATTAGAAGATCCAAACAACTGCTTCAAATAAAGTAAATAAGGGGGCAAGGAGCAAAAGAAAAGGGTTTGACGGAAACAATTCAAATTTTCCAACTTCTATTGCCCACATTCCTATATTTTCCACATCTGCTACGCGAAAACTACTATGTTGAAACAACACAAGAAAACAGTTAATCGCAAACCTTCTATGTCATCAGTACTGAGACCCCTGTTTACCAACAGCACCATCTTTGTCCAGTTGTACAGACCTAGGATCAAGGGGGATAGTACCCACTGTTAGAAAACCAGAAGATTCAGTCATTCCATTAACTTTAACAGGCATTGATCCTACTGTGACAATGTCAGCAGATTTGTTAGCAGCACTCAGCAAGGAATTAGATTCAGTCTGTTTTGGATTTATATCAGGAGAGCCGCTCTTTAGCACAGATCCAATATCATCATCTGCATCCACTGTAACTTGCCCAGAATCTTTGCCCCTGCTTGAAATGGTAACATCTGAATCTGAAGAAAGTTGCTTGATGGCAGAGGTCCCAGTGTTCTTGAAGCTGTGAAGATCATGATCTATAATCTTCTCATCTTTGTTTGTCTCAACTTTCTTCCAGCTGTTGCAATCATTTGGATTCATAATCTTTTCATATTTGTTTCCATCAGTTTTCTTCAAGTTGTTAAGATCATTATGCTTCATCCTTTCATCTTTGTGTGGTGGCTGCTGCACAAGACCATTTAGCTCCATGGCAGGATTTAATGCAGGTACAAACAATGGAGATCGGAAGCTTTTAAACATAAGCCTGGCTTTTTCCTCCTGCATAATTTTCTGGCGATTCTCATAGTACATGAAGTCATCAAGTATAGAAGTCCTAAGTGGGTGATTTTTGAATGTTTTCAGCATCTCTAAACCTTGCTTATACATTATCTGCGAGAAATAGAAATCCAATTAGAAGAAATAACCAGCAAAAGGCATTTTATCAGACATAATCTCTAAGAGAAAAAGGGAAGAAATGTAAACTTAGCAAAAAACATGACCCTGAAGGAGAAAAAAATAGATAACTAAAATAGCCACTTTTTCTTCCTTGGTTTGTTTTTTTCCCAAAGCTCCTCAAGGCAAGATAGCCAGCTCAACCTTTTATGAAGTAATAACGGCGAGATTCTCGTTTCATATATAATATTAAATCCATGTTGTCTCCCACAAAGCCACTATAAAAAGAATAATAGAGGAATAGAAATATCCTATAGTAACTTCAATAAATCAAGAGGAGCTTTTGTATAAGTTTGGACATAAACAAACGTTTAATGCATTGTGTAAGCACACCAGCCATAACGAAAAAGAAACCCACACATACCTCTTGGGTGTCTCTGCTGTTAGTTACTGGCTTGTTCTCATTATTCTCCAATATGATGTGCCTAAAGCTTGAGTTTGGTATATCTTTAATAATATGCCACTTGACAAGAAAACTCCCACTCCATTTATCTTGCTGCCAAAAGTCCATATCTCTATGAAGGTCCACCGGGCCAATCATCTCTGCAACACCACAGAATTGACCACTTGCATTAACCTGTATAAAGACAGGATTGAATCAGCAGGAAACAATAAACGAATAAGACAAACATAAAAAATCAAAGAGGTATCTATTAACATAGAACTCACGGAAAAGAACAGAAAGATAGGGCAGCCTCTAGGTCTTCCCACAGCTAGTTTCTGTGCATCTTCAAATGCAGTCTGCAGCTTTTTGTTTCCATGAGGTGTGGATGACCAAACATTATATTTGATGCTCTTGTGCACATCATCCTCACTATATGATTTTATTACAAAAAACTTTGCATCTAAATAATCAGTTGAGAAATCATCCTTGTTGTACTGATCAGTCTGTATAACAATGTTTCCTAGCCCGTTATTATCTCCCACTTTGGCTGTGTAGGCTTTAACTGCCAGTTGATTTTTTGACTTGTTTGTCCTAGGTCCCCGGTTCTGCTCACCCAACAGCTCTGCATTTCCATTCAGATCACTGAGAGTTCTGCCATCATGAGTCTTCGATCGAAGTTTATCCACTGAGGTTCGGCCATAAGCACTTGATCCAAAATTAGAAAATCCATTGTTGACAGGGAGACTGGTTTCTAATTGGTTTTGATGAGATTGAACTTTGCCATTTGAAATTTTGTCAGAAGGATGCATGGGACCAGAAGCACTTCTACCCTGTTAAGTAGAAACATTTTGAAAGATTCTCAACAAAATCCAACAACAATCAGTTCAAGACCAAATTAATTATTGATGAAAGAAAGCACTGAAATGCACCAACATTATAAATCAATCTAGCCAATAGTGACATGAGTATGTCGTAGCACAAACCTTACCACGAGAGTGAAAAATAACATGCAACTTTCCAACAACTTTCATTCTTTACAGGAAGCATAATGTTATCTTATTTATGCAATAAATCATACCTGAAGCACATGTGATGAAGTTTGAGTAAGAATGCTACCAGAAGAAACACCTCCATGTGTCATTGGTTGCTTACTTGGTCCAACATTAGCTTTTGGCCCTTCAGATATCCTGTACAAAGAATTAGTCTGGTTTGAAGCAGGTCTTGGGATGTTTCTAGCAAAGGCTGCAGATGATGAAGCACCGCCATGCTTTAAACTTCTCCCATCAGTTCTACTACTGCGTTCTATGCCATTATCTACCAAAGGACCTGCCAAACCATACGGGAAGACTTCTGGTTGAACAGCAACAGAAATATAGCCAGGTGACGATACAGGGTCCTGATAAGGGGAGATTGTGTAATACTGTTGTGCCCCAGCATACGATCCATCAATTCCTACCATAGCACCGGGTATGTAAGGATTGTAAGGGTTATATGGAGACTGTGCATGTCCATAGCTAGGTGTGTAATATACATAAGGTAAACTTTCAGTTTGTGCACCCTGCGGGAGATTAAATGGACATTTTGAATATCAGAACATTATTCAGAAGCATGTGTGTACACAAAGGTAGGAGAGGGAGAGGGAGAGGGATTTCACTCACCGCATACTGGATTTCTGGACCATCTACACCAAAAATCTTTTGATGGTCCTCCCATTCAACGGGTGTTTCAAATCCTGACCACATTCAATCAATACAGTGCACAAATGAGATCACATCACAAAGCATCACAATAAGATATTCAAACAGAAAAACAGTTAAATTTACCTGTACAGTAGTAACCATAGTTGGTGGCAGCAGGATAAAACAAGCCCTGACCTGCAACAAACTCAGGGGTTCCTTCGTTGTACATGGTTTCAACTTGCTCAACAACTGGACTTGTCAAAATGGGGTTTATCTCAGCACCTTGAATCTAAAATTCAAGACATGTGAAAATGTCACCAAACGATCAGAAATAACCAAAGGAGGAAAAAAAAACTCATTGTCATATAGAGAGCTATTGGAAATTAATTTGACTAAGTTTCTTTTGATAAGGTAAAACAGCAGATTATTTAAAAGAAAATACCAAATAAGTTTCTGCATTTTCATGTCCAGAAACACTATATATATCCATTCCAAGTCTGCCACCCCTGAAGAAATAGATAGATAACAAATCTTAAGCATTGACCAAGTAGGTAGGAACCAATCCAAAACTCAATACGAGACTAAGCTAGCATATATTGAACACTGAAATAACACTAAGAAATTATTAAAAAAAAAAAATCAAGCAGCAATATATTCTTCAATTTTTCAGTTCCTGCTTTCTCTCAAAGAAAAGACAGCATAGAAATCATACCACATATGCCTATTAATTTCGAAACAAGGAGAGACCAATTCAGCAGGTCGATTACACCCCAAAAAAAATCAGGGCATCTCAATAATTATCAAAGAAGAGCCAAGCCAACACTCAACTAAATAAGAAAGTCCACCAAAAAAACTTCTCGAATTAATTGAAAAGAAAAGCCTAAAACACGCGAACAGAAACAAAATATTGAAAAGAAAACTCTCTAATTCATACAAAAAACCCCCATAAAAAAGTGAATAATGGAAAATATCTACTCACCAATTAAATATTTAATTCAATAAAAATTAAAAACAAAAAAAAAAGCTATCTTTAATCTCCAACAATCAAATACTAGGAAAGATAACTCTTTAAGTGAGCTTAAAATAAAAGCTTATTTAGATCATTCCAAGGAATAAATAATAGAAACTTGAAGGACGCAAAGTGAATAAAAAGGAGCACGCAAAAGATATGCAAAGAGTGTGAAATAATTAATTAAATTAATTACCAGAGAAGAGAGAAGAACAATCAAGCCATACTTGACCTTGAAATTTCTCCATTTTGAAATTTTGAGAGAGAAGCGAGGGGTATTTGTAACATTCTCTTCTTCTATTTAAAAAGAAAAGAGAAAAAAATCAAAGTTAACGCGACTAAAGAACCCTAACCCTATAAATAGAAAAGGAGAAAGGAATTGAAAGGGCGGTTTTTTGGGTGTTAAGAAACCAGAGAGAGAGGGACGAAAGATTCGCATCCAATAATAATTTTATTATTTTTCTTTTTCTTTTTTCTATGTGGATTCGATTTCTTTTATTGAACAAATTTATCCGAGTGTCTTGAGATGTGATGATTGTTATTTTTTATAATATTGTTTTTTTGTTAAAAAATATATTAAAATAATTTTTATTTATTTATAAAACATTATTTTTAGATTTTAAAACATCGAAATAAAAAAACTTAATTTAAAGTTTTTTTCAAAAAATACCGTTTTAAACGCAGTTACCAACCAACCACCCTAGAGAGGACGGTATCTCGTGGAAGGTTCGCGGGAAAGTGGAAAGGGTAACCAGGTTAAACGGCAAGAATTGATAAAGTTCACGGCAGTTAACATAAACGGTAGAATAATTTGCAAGGAATGTTTCCTCTTTGGGAAAGTGATTCTTTACGGTGACTGTTGCTATGATCACCGGTTGTCACCGTAGCATTATCGCAAATTTTGTTCGGCTGAATTTCCCTCCTTTACCCGGAAATTATTTCCCCCACTCCATTTGGGCATATTGTGTACATTGACAAAAATGTCCCGTTCTTTACTAATTTCTCGTTCCTGCTTTTCTTTTTCTTTTTTTATAATGTAGGACCTTTTAATTATTGTTCCATAAGAAAAAAATTAAAAAAATCGTTTGAAAAACCAGCATCGACATGGTAAATAATATCGATATCTCTCTCAAGGATAATAACGAGGTTCTCGATTCATGTTACCCCGCAACCTGGATTATAATTTTTTTAAAATGTAAGATCATGCTTAACATGCTTTTAAAAAAAAATAACCATATCTAAAAATACGATGAATAATAAAAAATATCTTTTTAAAATATTAATTGATATTTTTTTTAATATTGAGATTGTGACCTATTAGATCAACCTAGATTAACATTGATTAACTCGTAAAATATATTTTTTCGGTAATAGGACTGCAATAACTTTATAAAAAACAAATTAAAATAAATTATAATTTTTCAAAGAACTTAATGCTTAAGGATGAGAAGAAAAAAATATTCAATTCTAAAACAAATGAAAATAAAAAAAATAATTCAAGTCAATACGGGTAAACCTGTAAAATTCATAATCTGGATCGTGAGATTGAAATAACTCTATAAAAAGTAAATTGAAAAAAAATTATGAAGGTTAACTCTCACTCATTTAGTGTTAAATGATAAAATCAAAAATAAATATATAAACAAACAAAAAAACAATCTAAATCGACATAAATTAACCTGTTAAATTCATGAATTAAGTGGAGGTATGAAATTGAAATTACCCATAAAAAATAAATTAAGAAAAACTACAAAGTTTAATTTTTACAAATCTAAAATTAAAATAAATAATAATAAAAATCAAGTTTAAAATAAAAAAACAAAAGTCGCTTTGTTATCTCGAAGGGGTCAAACAATAAAAGGAGACTAAAAGACAGGAGAAGAAAAAAAAATAACAATGGATGATCGGAGTTACACAGAACCATCACTGTCGCTGAGATAATTCCAAAAACACTAAAAAAAAAGGCCACCGTTGCACCCCGGAGAAAGGCGCCCGCCCACACCACCGTATCACGGTGACATCTTTCGCACGTCAACGAGTACTCCGCTTAAATCTCTATCTTTGAGAAAAGGAGGCTGTACATTTAGTTTAATTTTGAATTCGTTTCCTGGATATTCATTTGTTTTCAACAAATAAAATTGTATTTTATGTCGCCAAACTAATCCCTAATCGAGCTTCATATTTATTCTCCGGCATCGCGAGACCCAAAACAATCCCGTCGAAATATACCATGATGCCTGATTCCACTTCAACTTATCGTGAAAGGACCATGTTAACAAAAAAAAAAAAAAAA
>Ga0325404_1001992_pt1 | contig 21748 bp, 9 predicted proteins | sample PopdelMetagenome_18_FD_205664 | JGI IMG/M metagenome (GOLD analysis project Ga0325404, IMG submission 205664) | Populus deltoides microbial communities from Bellville, Georgia, United States - Xylem-Control-R1 | ecosystem: Host-associated > Plants > Phyllosphere > Stem > Wood/Secondary xylem...
AATTTCTAAAATAGAAGCATGTTCTTCATCACAAAATCCATGCTTCTTTTTAATCCAAATTCTCCATTTGAAGTATCTCAAAAGCTTCTAAAAGAAAATTCTAATTACATTGAAAAACCAATTTTTTAAAAAAATTAACTATTGAAAATGGATTTCTCCATCCTGACCCTTCCATTGCAGCTACAAAAATCTTCCCTCCAAATTGATACTTCAAACCTTGGGATTTATTCAAACCCAGTCTACTAGATGACAATACTTGAAATAACATGTTTAGCTAGATTCAAACATTTCAAATTGCAACAAAACCATTCTCAATACACCTACTCTACATGTATCATTCAAAACATCCTTCATCCTTCATATTGGAAACAACCCTTTCACCAAGCAATCCAATTTCCAATTAGTTACCATGTCAAACTTGGTAATTCTATTGTCTGTACTTATTCTTATTGGTATTATCAACAAGCGTGGTTCAACACCTTTTTCCTTTAAAATTTCAAGGGTAGCCACTCATGGCTATTTAACTTTAATAATTCCATCAAGAATTCAAATTTACTTGACTAGTTTCTTCAATGGTGGGATTACTTTGGTTATACTTATGAAGTAACAAAACCCCACCCTTTGTTTAAAACAATTACATTTACTTCAAACAAAATTTTAAACCCTTAGTAACAAAGAAAGAATTCCCACCAATTCTCTTTTTTTATTCCAAATTCTTTATCCCTTAGGTTTGCTCCTAGTATTTTGACTACAATATCCAGTATGAGGATCCCATCCTCACCATGAGATACAAAGTAAAATGGTAGGACTCTTTTGCAGTAGAAACTAAAAGTTTCAAACCTATTATCATGAAATGGTTACAACAACATAAAAATGCTAAGATTGTAGACTCAAACCCTTAGTCTAAATTCCTAGCACGTCGATCTCATGCTTCTACTCTTCTTACCTCAACACAATCTGAAGAAGAGTATTTCCAAATCATAAAGCAACTTTTATAAAGCATTAAAGATAATTATTTCTCTTTATCATCATCATCCACTATCTCTGTTAAAAAAAGTATTTAAGAGGGTTAAAAATATTTTGGCCCATTTTATTTCTTAGTCTAGATCCTCCACACAATCAGGACCAAACCATCTGGCTCACCTTCTCCTGTTGGCACAAATGGTTAAAATAACTAGTAGCCACTCCAACTTTTCAAAAAGCTAATCCCTCACTTGCATAAATGACAATTGACTTTTGGTGATAACTGGAAGACAACTTTTTTAACTTTTTAAGAAGAAAATCATTTGCTTTATAAAATTTTCAAAGATGACAACCTTGTTCTGCTTTATATAAGGAGACTCCTCCTAGCTTTTAAAGACAAAACTACATAGAAGAGTTTCTCAGTAGAAGACATCAAATACCTATCATCTTGTAGCATACTCAAATTTCCCTGTAACCTTGTATATTATCATTTATCTTATAAAAAGATCCATACTTCTTGGATTCAAACTTCTATAACCATTATCTCCTGTATTAAATTCAATACAAAATTTTCAGTAAGGTTCCTTTAAATCCAACTATCAATATATATCATATTTAAATTTTGTTTAAATTTCTGTAAACTTAAGCATACTTTGTGCTTGTTAGAGGATCTTGTCTTTCTTTGACTTGCCTATTCATTCACATCAAAAATTATTTGTTTTTATCATATTTTTTTTATTTTTATTTATTTATTTATTATTATTATTATTATTATTATTATTATTATTATTAATAGGAAAAATATAAGCATCCATCTTCAACAATAACTTTTATCTTAAAATTTTCTTTATTGTTACAAATGACATAAATCATACCATCATTCTTGAAACTCCATTTATTGACATAGTAACCCCTTACAAAACCAGACATGACTGCATTACTTCAAAAATTAATGATGTGAGACTTGTTTTTCCCTTTCCTAGAGAAATAAAAAACTAGGAATCTAAATTTAATCAAAACATGTTTTATACATACATATCAGATCAATGCGTTGATCCATAGAAAACAATTTAATTTACATGATTTGAAAAAAGATGTTTCTTTACAAAGAATTGAGCATTAGTTACAAAATTCTGTTTTACAAAAAAGAAATTTAGATTTTCAAAACAAGATTGAACACGAAATTTGTTCTGATCTACCAAATGCTTTTTAAAAAGGAAAAGAATATGTTGATTTTCCATATGAAGATAACTTTTCTGGAAAACAAATACCTATGAAAGCAAGACCAATACAAATAAATGTTGAATTAGAACAACATTGTAGACTCAAAATTCAAGATTTAGAGTCTAGAGGTCTTGTCCAGAAATCCAGATCACCTGGGTCATGTGCTGCATTTTATGTTAATAAAAATTCTGAGATAGAACGAGGTACACCAAGACTTGTGATAAATTACAAACCATTGAACAAAGCTTTAAACTGGATTAGATATCCAACTCCAAATAAAAAAGATTTATTACAAAAATTGCATTCTACTTTCATATTTTCTAGGTTTGACATGAAATCATGTTTTTGCCAAATTCAAATTGATCAAAAAGATCATTACAAAACTACATTTACAATTCCATTTGGTCAGTATGAGTGGAACGTTATGCCATTTGGTTTAAAGAATGCACCATCTGAATTTCAAAGAATAATGAATGACATATTTAATGCATATTCCAAATTCTGCATAATCTATATTGATGATGTTTTTATTTTCAAACCAATTAGAATAATATTTTAAACATTTACAAGCATTCTTTCATGTTACAAAACAAATGGTTTAGTTGTCTACGAATTAAAGATTTCTTTTTTTCAAACTCATGTTTATTTTCTTGGCCGTTATATCTGGAAAAGTACCATCACACCCATTAAGAGATCCCTTACCTTTGCTAACAAATTCCTTGATAAACCTCAGTTATAAAGGTTTCTAAGAAGTCTAAATTATGTTTTACACTTTTATCCAAATATCAAAAGACATGCAAAACCTCTCCTTGATAAACTGAGAAAATACCCAGTACCATGGTCTGATGAACATATTGCTCTTATTCACCAGATTAAAAAAAAAAAGTCCAAGAAATCCCTTGTCTTCATATAGTCAATCCCTTAGCTCCTAAAATTGTAGAAACATATGCGTCAGAATTAGGATATGGGGGTAATCTAAAGCAAGCACAAAATTTCAAAGAACAAATTCTTCAATTTACTTCTGCTCATTGGAATGATTGTCAAAAAAATTATTCTACTATAAAAAAAAGAGATTCTTTCCATTGTGTTATGCATTACAAAATTTCAAAGTGATTTATTAAATCAAAAATTTCTTTTGCGTATAGATTGTAATTCTGTTAAAGAAGTTTTACAAAAAGATGTTCATAATATAGCTTCAAAACAGATATTTGCCCAATGACAAACTATATTAAGTATTTTTTATTTTGATATTGAATATATAAAAGGAGACACAAATTCCATCTAGTGATCTTCATATGGAAGATCAACAACATGTTTTCTTTTTCAAAAAGCATTTGGTAGATCAGAACAAATTTCATGTTCTATCTTGTTTTGGAAATCTAAAATTCTTTTTTGTAAAACAGAATTTTATAACTAATACTCAATTCTTTGTAAAGAAACATCTTTTTTCAAATCATGTAAATGAAATTGTTTTCTATGGATTAACACATTGATTTGATATGTATGTATAGAACATACTTTGATTAAATTTAGATTCCTAGTTTTTTATTTCTCTAGAAAAGGGAAAACAAGTCTCACACCATTAATTTTTGAAGTAGTGTAGTCATGTTTGGTTTTGTAAGAGGTTACCATGTAAATAAATAAAAGTAGTGTAGTCATGTTTGGTTTTGTAAGAGGTTACCATGTAAATAAATAAAGTTCCAAGAATGATGGTATGATATATGTCGTTTGCAACAACAAAGAAATTTTTAATATAAAAGCCATTGTTGAAGATGAATGTTTATGTTTTTCCTAAAAATATGAAGCTTGGAATTGTTTGTGCAGAAAGTCTTTCAGAAGTATTTTGAAGAAATCATTTAGGAACTACTCCTTCTTTGATACAATTTAGATCAACATATGCATCAAACAAGATAATAGTTTCTAGTTTGTAGTCTTCTGAAAAAACTAATGTAATTTTTATCAAATAATTTTTTGAAGTAGTTTGTGTCAAAACATTTAAAAAATCTTCAGGAACATGTTTAATGTTTAATAATGCATGATTTAATGTATGAGACTCAAGGGTTTGTTCTTTGATTTTGGTTCAGAATCTGACTGACTCTCTAACTTGGACAGAAGGTGTTGTAATATGGCTAAGTCTTTTTGTTAGGATTGTTTAAGGGTTTGTAACTTAGGTTTAAGGGTCTTAATTTCTAACTGTAACTCTAAGATGGTAGCTACAGGTTTGGATTTCTTTTTCTTGTTGAGAATTCTTGTAAGGTCATAAGTATTGGTATTGGTTGTAGGTATGATGGAATGACTTTGGACAGGCTGTGATGTTTCAAGTTTGTTGAAATTATTCAATAGTTTGTCCAAGTAGGATTTTTGTAATAGTTTGTCTTTTGATGTCCTCAAGAAAAATTATTGGTCTCAGGTTAAGATATTGTTTTGTTTTGAATGAGATGAGGTTTCTGAATCAGAACTGGAAATTGCCAATTCATTTATTTGAAAGGCTTCCTCATAAGTGTCTAAAGGGTTTGATTCAGTACTAAAAGATTCGATGAAAAGGTGTTGAATTTGGTTGATAACTTCTTCGTCTTTTTGGAGCTTATGTAGTTTTTTATTGACTTTACAGAATTAAGAAGTATGACCTTTCTGGCCACATTTGTAACAAGTAATGTTTTTTAAGTCAAGTTTGGGTTTAGGTTGGGACTGTGAAGGTTTGTAGGCCTTTGTGGGTTTTGTAGTAAGGTTGTTCTGGTTTGGAGTAGAAATGTTTTCTATATTTGTGGGTTGAACTTTTGTAAGGTGGTTTATTGAGCTTTGAATAAGGCTTTGATTTAGGATAGTCTCCTCCACAAGTGGGTTTTTGTACAGAAAAGTTAAACTCTTGGTAAAAACTTCCTAGTTCTTGTCTGGTTCGTTTCATTTCCCACAGGTATCAGAGGGAAAACATAAGCATATGATGACATAAATCATACCTAGTCATTTGAATGGAATTTAGGATCTGAAGGTGTTAACCTTTGGTGAAGTGATAATCCCATCATCCTTTTAACTAGCTAGAGAAACCAACTATAAAGAGTTTAGTTATGCCTTTGTTTGGGGTTTCGGTCTGGGTTTTGTAGGCGTTGGCTTCCATGATCATTTATTGTAGGGTGTTTAAGATGTGGTATTCTAACATTCCATCTATGTTCCATTCATAGAGGGAGGAGGCATTAAATGTTTATTGGTTTATGTTGGCAGGTTCATTTTGAATGGATATGTTTGAGGCATCTAGTGATTTTAGGTTTCTCCAGATGAGTTTATTAATCTCAAGACTTTCTTCTTGGAAGGCTTCTTTATCTAAAGTTTGTATATGATATGTTTGGTTATTTTGAATGGTGTTTACTTGGTTGGTAGAAGTTGAAGGATTGTTACTGACTTAAAGGGTATCGGAAACAATTAGGATTGAGGCTTCAATTTGGTGAAGATGGTTTTTGATAGCTTTGAAAAAGTCATTTTTTGTTGTTTTAGAGTTGTGTTTGGCTTGTGTTGGTGACTTGGTAAGGTTTGAAAACTGGGGTTTTTAGCTTGAGGTCTATAGGTCTTGTAGTCTTAGAAAAGTTGGCAATAGTCTTTTGAATTTGTTTTTTTATTTTGGTTAGTTGTTTGCTTAAGGTGTTGAGGTTGGTATTGGTGAAATTGTTTTGCTGAATAATATGTTTTGTATTTTTAGTAATGTCTTCACTGGAATTTTGTAAGGAGCTACTTCAACTATTTCGTCTTTATGAGTGATTTTGAGGTTCCTTAAAGGTGGATGTTCAGACTCCATTGAAGGACCACTGGCAGGTTTCCAGATAGGAGTTTTATTCCTAGATGTTATGGGACATGCATGTTTTACAAATGTGAAATGATATGTAATATAATTTTTAGATGCATAATATAATTCAAACCAATCAAAAAATAAAATTTAAACTTTATGTAATGTGATGAAATCAAATAAACATTTATGTATCTTTTGTCTTTTTTGTAAAAAGTTTTTGAAAAACCAAGACCTCTTTTCAGAGTTATGGTCACCATAAAAATCATTTTTAAAATAAGTTTTGTCAATAACAAATTCTTTTTCTAAAGTTAAAACTTTCAACTCATTTTGGATGTTTTCTGTAACTGCAGTAAATGTTAGAGAGGTTGGAAGGGATTGTTGTTTAGGATTTGTATATAAAGATTTAGGTATATTTGTAGTGTAATCTGTATTTTTGAAGCTCGTATTAGGAATATCAGAGGTTGATTTCCTAGATGGATTTGTATTATATGGTATATTTATGATAGAAGGGGTTTTAGAGATACATCTTAGATCTATTGTACTGGATGAGGAAAATTCATTCAAAAACCTGGAGCTAGTTGAGTGACGATGGAAAGACAATTTGACTTTACCATAAGTATATTGGGTTACTTCTTTAATCTAGACATTTGGTTTTGGTGGCTGTTGTGGTTCGGGTTGTGTTGCACCTTCGAGGATCTAGTCTTATGAAAGGGTTACATCTCTCCACTAAATGGCTCTAGGAACAACTATGTTTGATCTATAAATGTCAGTTTGGAGGAGTAGGGTTTCACCCTTTTATGATTGGAATTTTTGTTTGCTGGTAAAGGTGAAAACATGGCTTTGTAGTGGATCTTGAAGATCAAAGCGACTAGAATTGATCCTTCAAGCATATTGTAATTGTGAGTTTTTATTTGCAGGATCACGCTTTGCAAGATATATCGATCTCTGAAGGATATAGTAAGGTTTGGGTAACAGTTGAAGGAAACTGCTCCACTATATAGGCTAGACTTGATGAAACTCAGTAAAGAGTCTTGGAAATTTTGAAATCTAGCATCTCTAAATACTGCTAGAATGGAGGTATTGAGACCTTTTTTGGTAAGGGGTTTTATCCCAACTTGTACTAGGCCGATATGAATACATTTGTAGTTTCGATCTTGATGTTGCAGGGATTTTTTAGAAAGGAGTTGGATAGTTTCAAAGGGTTTTGTGAGTTGAATATCTCTTTTTTCAGTTTAATTGTAAAATCAGTTTTGAAAAAATCAAATTTGGAATTTTGATAAATCTATGTTTTTGAAACTTTTGAAATTTTTCAATCATCAATATTTTTTTGTAAAATTTTCAATTGTAATTTCTTCACTATTTATAACTCTTTTACTCTCAGAAGATTTAGAGGTACAGGAAGCTTAAATAGAAGTTGTTATATAAAAATCAGAATTCATGATTTAAAAAGATAATTTAAAAATACAAGCCTAGAGGTATAGGTGAACCCTACTGAATGGTTGTAAGTCTCGTTGAGTGATGACAGGGCAATAAACCAATATAAACTGTGGCCTGTATTTTTAAATTATCTTTTTAAATTATGGATTGTAAATTTGCTAAAGAAGTTTTACAAAAAGATATTCATAATATAGCTTCAAAACAGATATCTGCCTGATAGCAAGCTATATTAAGTATTTTTTTATTTTGATATTGAATATATAAAATGAGACTCAAATTTCATCCTAGATTTTCTAACCAGCGAATTTCTTCAAAACAGGACTTGATGTCTCCTAAATCCAAAGATAAAGACAAAACCCCTCAATCAACACCTACAAAACCATAAAAAACCCAAAAGCACTCCAAAACTTATAGCTTCTGCCATATCCTTTGCATAACCAATAAAATCTTGGTATGATGCAGTTACTACCAAAGGAAAGACATCGAATCCATAAAAAATACAAAGCGATAAAGTATAAAATTTGGTAAACACTCTATCCAATTCTCTAGAATTACTTCTGACCCTACAAACTTTCAGCAAGAAGTCCTCTCAGGAGGATAAATCCTCTCAATTAGGTAAATCTTCTAAATTGATTTCCATAACCCAAGCAAGATCTTCTTCTCTAAAACTCCTGCTTTAATCTACAAATCCTTCATTTTCCCAAACTAATTTAATAAAACATCTCCAAAATCATAATTTGAGTATTTCATAAAAAATTGTTTTCAAAATGTTTAAACAATTGAAGATGGATTTTACTATCTCAATCCTCTTATCACAACTATAAAACTTTTCCCTCCAAGATGGTACTTCAAACCTTGAAACATTACAAAAACCCATGCTTACTACATGGCCATCCTTGAAAATATAGGTTCAGTAAAATTCAAACATTTTAACCTCAAACAACACCATACTGAACCAGCCTATTCCACCTATATCATAAAAAATACCATTCATCCAACTAATTGAAAACAACATTTTCATCACGAAATCTGTTTTCCTATCAGTTTCCAAACCAAACTACATAACCATTGTCAAACCTATTCCTACTAGAACTACCAACATGCATGGTTCAATGCCTTTTTTCCTCTAAAACTCCAAAGGAAGCCATTCCTGGATATTTTATTTGATAACTCAATCGATACTACAAAACTACCAAATTGGTTTCGCCAATGGTGGGATTACTTTGGTTGCATTGTTGAACTCCTACACCCACACCCAATGGTTGAAAAAGGCTACAAATTTTTCAAATAAAATTTCAAAGTCATAGAAAGGGAAAAGAAATTCCCTCCAATGCTTATGTTTTGTTCCAAAATCTTTGTCTCCTAGGTCTGCTCATGGTACTTTGACTACAATGATCAAAGTAGTCATGTAATTTTGATTAGAAAATACAAAGTCAAATGGTGGGACTATTTTACGGTAGAAAATAAAAGCTTTGAGTACAGTGGAAAATGAGAGTTTATATTTTCATCTTCTTCAGCCTCATCATCTTCAGGATCCTATACTCCTTTAGGTGATGAAAATGAAGATGACTGCTATGACATCCTACCATCTTTACAAAACCCTTAAAAAAAATATCAAGGCCCTTTTTTAGGCTCACCTATTTTGAGCCCTTCTTTTAGGCCCATAATGTTTGGCATGTTCCTTTTAAACTTTTGTCCAGGCCCATTGTTTTAGGCCTTTTATCTATAAAGTCTCCTGATATTCTTTTATACAAGCGACAAGGTAACTTTCGATGAATAAGAAGACAATGCAGGAAAGCCCTACAAAGTTTTATAGGCAATTTCCTAATTGTCATTTCTTGACTGTGGGAGACATAAACACATGGTTAGCTTCAACTTTCCAAAAAGGTCTCTAGCCCTTCATTAAAGTTTTTTGGCTTCTTTCACGGCAGTTTCATTATAAAATGAGACCTCTTAGACTTCTAAGGTTAGAGCATCATACACTGAAGAAAATTTTATTGATGTATTCTCTCAAGAAATAAAAAAACTCTTATGTGAACACTTTCCCCTATAACCATTACACATCTCATGTAACAACATCTCCTATACTATCCTTTTACAAATAAAAGGTTAATTTCTTCAAACTTTATACATTAGCTTTTATTTAATTCCTGTAAATTTATAGTTATATTTTTGCAAAATTAAGTATGCTCTGTGTTTATCAGAGGATCCTGTCATTCTTTGACTTACTTCTTCATTCACATTAGAAATTTGTGTTGTTTTAGAATCAAGTATATCGACTGAAAACCTGTGATCAGATCTTTATATCATTCTCGGGTGTAACAACGTCATGTATTAGTTTATTACACACGCGTGCGCGCCAAAAAGTAAAAGAATAAGTAATAGAAAAGAAATAACAGAAAACAGGTAATAGAAATAGAATAGTATTTGGCGTTGTTACACCTAAAAATAATCTAAAGATCTGGTCACAGGTTTCTAGTCGATATACTTGATTCCAAAACAACACAAATTTCTGATGTGAATGAAGAGGCAAGTCAAAGACAAGATCCTCTACCAAATACAGAGTATAATTAAATTTACAGAAATATAAATTTTACAAGAATGTAAATAAATATAAATATGATAAAATCTTACTTAAATTTGTATTTGAAATCAATACAGGAGATAATGGTTGGTTACAGGAGATATTGGTTACATAAGAGTGTTTATAGAGAATTTTTTTTTGTGTATTTTTCTCTGCTTCTTCAAAGCTAAAGGGGTCTTCTTTTATAATGAAGTTGTCATTGAAAAGGCCCAAAAGCTTTTTGAAAGCCTAAAGATTCCTTCTGATGTGTTGTAGTAAGTCATGTGCTCTTATTCCCCATGATCAAAAGACGATAATTTAGAAATTGCCCATGTTTTTTATGGGGTTTTCTTTTATTGTCTTCTTATCACTGATAGTTGATTTGTCTTTTTGTATCATCAAGAAGGTTTTTTAGAAAGTCCTAAAACAATAAGCCTAAAAATGGAAGCAGTGGCTCAAAACAGATGAGCCTAAAAGACATGGAAAATGAGCTCAAAATAGGTGAGCCTAAATACTCTTTTTTTTAAAAGGATTTTGTAGAAATGGCAGGATGCCATAGCAATCATCTTCATTTTCATCACCTAGAGGAGTATATGATCCTGAGGATGATGAGGTTGAGGAAGAAATTAGAAATTCTCTTTTTTCGTTGTATAGGAGTTGCTTCATGACTTCAAAATATTCTTCTTTGGATTTGGCGGTTGCCAAGAGTGCTGAGGCATGGGCTTTTTCGGCGAGGAAAAGGGATTGGGACTGGTCTTGTAGAGTTGGTGGTTCTTTCATGCCATGTCTGTTGTTTGAGGAAAGCCATGACATTACATGTGAAGCCCGAGAATAAAGTATATAAAAAGGGGAAAGTTTATAATAATTCAAAATTTTGTTATAATACAAAATAATGCAAAAAAATTAAATTAAATTAATAATGATGATGATAAAAACTTATTAGTTTTGTAAAAAACAAAAAGGGGGCTAAAATAAGAAAAAGAGAGAAAGATGGGGCCAAAATAGAATTAAGAAGAAATGGGACTATAAATACCCATTCCTTCTCTCAACCATGGCCGGCAGGTAACAAGAAGAAAAGGGAGGGAAATTTTCATCAAGCCTAAGAGAAAACACCTAAAATTCTATACCTACACAAACCTTAGAATTACTAAGTGGGAAGACAAACTTGGGCAGGAGATTTGCAAGAAGAAAAGTGAAGGAATTGTTAAGAGAAGAGGGAGAAGGAGGTTGGCTGCTTGTAGAGGAGAAAGGGGTTAAGAAACTTTAATCAAACACGAAATCGAACTTAAATTTCCTCCGGGTATGAAGTTCTAAACCAATTGGGAAAGCCAATTTAAATTCATGCAAGAATTGTGCATTAATTTGAAGTTTGAAAAATTAGGGTTCTTGAGTAAAATTGGGGAAATGTGGAATTGATTGGAATTAAATGAGTTGAGCAGCATAGGTTGCCTAAAAAGGATGAAATTATGCAAAGAAGATTTCAACAAATCAAAGACTAAGGGGAAAAAATGGTCGGCCATAGGGTTGTAAAGAAAGAGGGGAAATTCTGATTTTTGCGTTGTTCCTTGTTTCTCAATTAAAACAGTTTTTAGGAGGTGAATAATAAAGAAATATGGTGATTGAGTGTATAAAAAAAACAGAGGAAAGGAACCCTTAGTTTCCTTAGGCCTAGAGCCAAGTGAGGGAGGGAAGAAAAAAATTCGGGTACATTATGTGTTTTTGATGCATAATTATGGTAGTAGAAAACGTATTTAGAAATCATCGATGAATTTTGCCATATTCGTCACCTCTTTTCTAAAGGAGTTTCGAGTGTCAGAACAGCAAAATGTGGAGACAATCTCTCATAATAAATGTAACCGGGAGTGTTAGCTTTCCAACGAATCTGACCCCGCTTAATTTAGAGTTCTAGAACTCTAGATATGAATAAAAATCTGAGGAGAGCTCGAGTTGTCGCCACTGTTGACAGATTCGGCCAAGTCAACAAAACAGCGAGTTTCAGTCGTATTAAGGACAAAATTCATTTTCTTGCCCTTTATAAAACATGTAACATTGTGTCTTGATCTTCAAAAAGAAATAAGTTGCAATCAAAATTAAATTCATGAAGTCCACTTGGGCTACTAATGAGTTGAAAATGTTAACGGATAATAATAAGGAATGTAGGTGAGAAAGAAAAGAATGGTAAAAGAGAAATAAATATTATTGTCATTGTTGGTGTTGTGTTATGATATGTGGGCTAATATGGAATAATAATGGGTGTTTGTGGTTTCAGGAGGAACCGCGGGAGGAGTACAATAACAACAGGGGAATGCAAGTCGAGTGTCTATAGCAGGTAGGTACTCGGTACCTATATCTTTTATAGTTGATAATTATTTTAATTAACTATTGAACTATAAATGTTGATGCTTATTGACAAGGAAAGGAAAAAGAAAGAAAGGTTACATTATTTTTAAAAAGAGAGAGAGACAGAGAGAGAGAGAGAGAAATATGGAAACAGAGAACCAAATTTAATTGATGGGTTCTCTTGGAGGAAATGAATAGTAACAAAGAATTGTAGGAAGGACTGTTTCTCGAATTTGATTAGTCGGTCCCCAAGTATGGGAGGCTAAAAATGTTAGCTAAGGTTGGTTAACATCGGCATTTCCGGTACGTAGGAGGAGAAATTTGAATTTGATTAACTATTCAGGTTCATAATAGTTAATGATATCGGCGGGTGATGTCGATATCAGCAAAATTTATGGGACCTGATTAGCTTTCCGAGGTGAAAGCTAATGATGTCAAGAATCCTTGATATTGACACACCTGATAACCTCCCAAGGTAATATGGAACAATGACTAACTATTTTGGTTTAAAATAGTTAATGACACGAACAGTTATTCGTGTCGATATTTTCATGAAACTAATTAGTTGTTTCCAAGATGGGCAACTAAAGATACTAATGGAGGTTATTGGTGTCGGCAATAGTCCTCCCAATGTAGGGGAAGGAAAGTAGTCAATATAAACTAATTTTTATAACCCTTAAAAGGGGTTTATGTTTGTATCTAGAATCTCGTATGATTTAAGTAGATTGATATGTTGTATAATTTTCTTCTGTAAATTGCTTATATTTTAATTATTTGTTTTTTTAATTGTATGGAAAAATCTATATTTTTACAGGTCTCTCCCATTCACGTCAGGACTATTTTAGGTTCTTTGATCCCTTTTTGTATAAGTTAGGAACTTCGGGATTTGTGGTGTAATTTTATCATGCATTAGACATGAAACCTGTATAGAATAATATATTTGTAATATTTTGTTTCTGGCATATTAAATGTATCAACCTATGCTTGAGAAATTAGATTGTACTAGATTATGTTAGAATATTAAACTGTGTTGTGTTATATATATGAAATTTTAGTGCTCGAATTGGTTCTCTTAATTATTAATTTATGCGTGTGAGGTAAGATGGAGATTGGGAATGAATATGGTCTTGAGTATAATTTGAAATGAATTATATAGTTGATTGTACTAATCATGGATATGATTGTGGATGAGATATGATTATAAATGTGTGCAGGGTATATTGTCGATAACTTGGGATCTCCAGGTATAGGGGAGACTTTGCCAAAATTTCGGCAAGTAAAAAAAACAAAAAAAAAGTATGCTCCATTTACCCTTTATGGGGGGGAAGATTAACGGATAAACTAATAGTAAAATTAGGGTTGTTACATTATAGCATATTCAGAGATTTTATTTTCTGCCGCAAAAGAGTCCCACCATTTAACCTTGTATTTTCTAATCAAAATTACACGGGTATTTTGATTGTTCTAGTCAAATTACCATAAACAAACCCAAGGCATAAAGAATTTGGAATAAAACAAAAGCATTGGGGGAAATTTCTTTTCTCTCTATGTGCCTTTAAAATTTTGTTTGAAAAGGTTGTAGCCTTTTTCAACAACAGGGTGTAGGTGAAGGAGTTCAACAATGTAACCAAAGTAATCCCACCATTAACGAAACCAATTTGGTAGTTTTGTAGTATTGATTGAGGTATCAAAATAAAATAACTAGGAATGGCTTCCTTTGGAGTTTTGGAGAAAGAAAGCATTAAACCATGCATGTTGGTAGTCCTATTAGGCATAGGTTTGGCAATGGTTATGTAATGTGGTTTAGAAGCTAATAGGAAAACGGATTTCATGATGAAGAGGTTGTTTCCAATCAGTTGGATGTAGGACATGTTTGGTGATACCAGTAAAATAAGCTGGTTCAGCATGGTGTTATTTGAGGTTAAAATGTTACTGAACCCGTAATTTCAAGGATGACCATGTAGTAAGCATGAGTTTTTGTAGTATCCCAAGGTTTAAAATACCACCCTGGACGAAAAATTTTTGTAATTGTGATCATATGATCAGGATGGTAAGAACCATCTTCAATAGTTAAAACATTGTGAAAATTGGTCTTGATAAAATATTCAGATTTAGGTTTTGAAGATGTTTTCATGAAATTGCATTGGGAGAATGAAAGATTTGTAGAATAAAGCAAAGGTTTTTGAGAAGAAGACTTTGCTTGGGATTTTGAAATCAGTTTAGAAGTTTTACCTGATTAAGAGGATTCATCCTCTTGGGAGGACTTTTGGCTGACAGTTTGTAAGGCGAGAAGTAATGATGGAGATTTAAATATGGTGTCTATCAAATTCTGTACTTTGTCGCTTTGTATTACTGGAGGATTTGTTGTTTTTTCTTCAGCAATGACTGCATCGTACCAAGAAGTTATTGGTTTTGCAGAAGATATGGTAGAAGCCATAAGTTTTGGAGTGCTTTAGGTTTTTTGTGGGTTTGTAGATGCTGACTGAGGGGTTTTGCCCTTATCTTTAGACTTGGAAGGCATCAGGACCTATTTTGGAGAAGTTTGCGAGTTAGAAAGTTAAGAATGGAATTTGTATCTCCTTTTATATATTCAATATCAAAATAAAACAAATACTTTATATAGCTTGTCAACGAGCAAAAATTTGTTTTGGAGCAATATTTTGAACATCTTTTTGTAAAATTTCTTTAGCAAATTTGCAATTAATACATAAAAGGAATTTATGGTTTAATAAGTCACTTTGAAATTTTGTAATACATAGAACAATTGAAAGAATTTCTTTTTGATAGTAGAATAATTCTTTTGACAGTCATTCCAATGAGCAAACGTAAATTAAAGAATTTGTTCTTTGAAATTTTGAACTTGCTTGAGAATACTCTCATACCCTAAATCGAACGCACTTGTTTCTACAATCTTGGGAGTTAAAGGGATTGGTTAGATAAAGGTAAGGAATTTCTTGGACTTGCTTTTTAATCTGACGAACAAGAGTAGTATGGTCATCAGACCATGGAATTGAGTTTTTTCTTAGTCTATCATGAAGGGGTTTTGCAAGTCTATTAATATTAGGATAAAAATATAAAACATAATTCAGGCTTCCTAGGAATCTTTGTAACTGAGGTTTATTAAGGATTTTATCAGAAACATTACTGGCAAAGATAAGAGACCTCTCAATGGGTTTAATGATACCTTTACAGATATAATGGTTGAGGAAACGAACACGAGTTTGGAATAGAGAAATCTTTAATTTGGAAACAAACCATTCTATTTTGCAACATGAAAAAATGTTTGTAACTGTTTAAAGTGTTGTTCTAATGATGTTAAAAAAAATAAGAACATCATCAATATAAAGTATGCATTAAATATGTCATTCATTATTTTTTGAAATTTAGATGGTGCATTTTTTAAACCAAATATCAAAACATTCCATTCATACTGACAAAATGGGATTGTAAATGCAGTTTTGTAACAGTCTTTAGGATGGATCTAGATTTGCCAAAAACTTGATTTCATATCAAACTTAGAAAATATGAAAGCAAAATGCAATTTTTGTAATAAATTTTTTTTTATTTGGAATTGAATATCTTATCCATTTTAGAGCCTTATTAAGTGGTTTGTAATTGATCACAAGTCTAAGTGTGCCTCATTCTATTTTAGAGTTTTTGTTAACATAGAAAACAACGCACGACCAAGGCAATCTGGATTTTTGGATGAGACCTTTTGACTTTAGATCTTTGATTTCAAGTCTATAATACTATTCTAATTCAACATTCATTTGTATTGGTCTCGCTTTTGTAGGCATTTGTTTCTCAGAAAAGTTATCTTCATATGGCGAGTTAGTCAACTTTATCCAAAAGAAAGGTCTTAAAATCTGCCAAGACCTTAATCTCCAAAAACACTTAAAGTGAGAAATGAAGTGAATTAGACAGGAACTAGGAAACTTTTGCCAATAGTTTGACCTTTCTATACAAAAATCCACTTGTTGTGGAAACTATTCCAAGTCCAAGCCTTATTCAAAGTGCAATAAACCATACTGCATGAGATCAACCCATATAAAATGTTTCTACTCTAAACCAGAATAACCTTACTACAAAGAAAACCTACAAAGGCCTATAAACATTCACAATCTAGGTCCAAACCCAAGCTTGACTTAAAAACATCACTTGTTATAAATGTGGTCAGAAAGGTCGTACTTCCCGATTCTGCGAAGTCAAAACAAAATTACATGAGCTCTAAATAGATGAAGAAACAATCAACCAAATCCAAAGCATTTTCATTGAATCTTCTAATATTGAATCAAACCCTTCAAATACTTCTGAAGAAACTTTCCAAATTGATGAATTAGCAACTTCTGATTCCGAGACCTCATCCCACACAAAATAACTCAATGTCTTAACCAGAGACCAAGAATTCATTCTTAAAGCCATTAAAAGATTAGATGATCCCCAATTATAAAAGTCCTATTTAAATAAACTATTGAATAATTTCAACAAACTTGAGACACCCCAGCTCGTCCAAAACCATTCCATTCTACCTACAACCAGTACCAACACATATGACCTTACAAAAATCCTCAACAAGAAAAAGAAATCCCAACCCATAGCTACTATCCCATAATTACAGTCAGAAATTAAGATCATTAAATTTGAGTTACAAACCCTTAGACAAGCCCAACAAAAAGACTCAGTCATTTTACAACACCTCTTGTCTAAGATAAAAAAGTCAGTCATATTCTAAACCAGAATCTGAAGATCAAACCCCTTAGACCCATGCATTAGATCATGCATTATCAAACATCAAACATGTTCCTAAAAATTTCTTTGTTGTTACAAATGATATAAATCATACCATTATTCTTAGAACTCCTTTCATTGACATAATTACCCCTTACAAAGCCAAACATGATTGCATAATTTCAAAAATTAATGGTGTGCGACTTGTTTTACCTTTTTTAGAAAATCAAAAACTATAAATCTGAATTTAATCAAAACATGTTCTATACATAAATATCATATCAATGCATTGATCCATGAAAAATAATTTCATTTACATAATCTTAAAAAGGATGTTTCTTTGCAAATAATTGAACATCAATTATAAAATTTTGTTTTACAAAAAAAAAAAATTGATTTCCAAAATAAAGTTGAGCATGAAATTTGCTCTGATTTGTCAAATGCTTTTTAGAGAAGAAAACAGCATGTTGTTGATCTTCCTTATGAAGATAACTTTTCTGAGAAACAAATACCTACAAAAGTAAGACCAATCCGAAAGAATGTTGAATTAGAATAGCATTATAGACTCAAAATCCAAGATCTAGAGTCAAAAGATTTCATCCAAAAGTCCAGATCACCTTGGTCGTGTGCATTTTATGTTAACAAAAACTATGAAATAGAATGAGGCACACCTAGACTTGTGATCAATTACAAACCACTTAATAAGGCTTTAAAATGGATAAGATATCCAATTTCAAATAAAAAAGATTTATTATAAAAATTGCATTTTGCTTTCATATTTTCCAAGTTTGATATGAAATCAGGTTTTTGAGAAATCCATATCCATCCTAAGGACCGTTACAAAACTCCATTTACAGTCTCATTTAGTCAGTATGAATGCAATGTTATGCTATTCAATTTATATATATATATATATATATATATATATATATTGTGTGTGCGCGTTCTATCAAGATTTCGGTAGAGTTTCTTCTATAAATAGAAAATTCCAAGTTATCAACTTATCAAATCTACAATTTTATACAACTTCCAAACCATGATCAAGTATCCTAGATTGTCATCCATATCAACCATTTATCAATTAAATCCAAGCCATACAACATCACATACAATTAATTATATAACACATTAAATTATACATTGATAAGAGTTTACATGATATGATATCCTAGCGTAGATGAACAGCAAGTAAATATAGTGGGTCGTTTAATTTCATATGTCTATAACAAAAAATTAAGCAAGCATATATTACATGCTTAAACAAAATTATATTATAAGTCAAAATGTACAATAATATACCTAGCTCATAAAATCAAAAGTGATAAGAGAATCTACTCCTGATAGGTATGAGATGGTCCTAAAAGTTGTTTATATTAAACCAACATAAATAAATGATATAATTTTATTGACATAATTAGCCTTCCCATTTCTCGAAATAGCTAATCAAACCCATTTTTCAATTATACCTTTCATATTGATATCGATACCGATGAACCTCATAAATATCTTTAATCTCTCAAATTGATAATGATTAATCAAGTCAATGTAACCTATTGGTATTATTAGTCTTCTATATTAGGAACAACTAATCAAATTTAAGAAATGTTGATATCAATATAGCCCATTTGTATCATTAGTCTCTCAAACCGAGAACGACTAATCAAAGTCTTTAATATTGTCGAATGTCCACTTTGTCAATGTCGATGTTATTGTACCCATTGACATCATTAGCCTCAATAACTTGGAACAACTAATCAAATCCAAGTAAATGTTGATATCAATTTATTAAATTAATATCATTAGTTTCCAAATCACCTCGAACAACTAATCAAATTCACATTCCTTTTCTTTTTTCTTTTATCTTTTTATCTTTTTATACATTGCTCATGATTGCACATTAAAGAAAATTGCAGATAAAACATTTCAAATGATTCAAATAAAAATATTATGGTGTAGGACACCTATTTTGTGTCTATACTTTCATTGCAACTGTTTGTCTCTGTGCAAATCCTGCAGTCTTTCTTGTACCAACATGATTTAAAATCATCACTTCGTTTTAAAGATAAAATCATCACAACATTAAATATTTTTAATCTCTTGTGTTGAAAACTTCATAAACAAGAAGTCACACAAACCCATATTTTTCTTCTTGACAATTTAACTTTACTCAAAAGAAATGATATAGTTAGCTAGTACATTTTCCTTTTCTTTTATCACCCACTCAATTTGATTCAATGTTCAATTTCAAACATATAAACTAGCATTATTGTTTACAAATGTTCTTTAAACTTTAAACAAATATTTTCCCTTTCTATTCTTGTAATTTCTACTATTAAAGTACTACATCAAGAACATTTCTAGATGAACATTAAAAATTGACTAATTCTAACCGATTTAACTTAATCAACCTAGAATATAGTTTGATGACTTATTCATAATTAAAGTTATAAAACTTGGCTTTCAGTGTGATTTGCCTTTTTAGAAAGCCAAGATACAAAGCTATAATTTTGGTGAAGGGAAGAAAACCTAGTTATCTCATTAACAAAACCAAAACTACCTATTTTAATAACATATACAATTTGTTCGATAAGATTCTCTCTGATCTTTCTTTAACTTTTAACTCATATATAAAGTTTTATAACTTTAAATTAAGTAAGATTAGTCCCATTTGAAATTTAACATCCCTAGCTATAATTTTCACAAAGAAAGACATTCTAAATTTTATCATTTACTAGTTCAAACTTCAGCAGAAAATCAATTGAAAAACTTTTCAAATTCTAGTTCACCAGCTTGATACATAACCAAATATTTTCATGCAATTTTTCACAATTCAAGGCAAAAATCTTCATTCACTATATTTTTAAACACCATTAAACATTAGTCCCACAACAATCAACTTAATCATATTCATCCTTTTCTTAAAATGGCCCAATATAAAGGTAAAAAGAAGTGTAATTTCCTTTAATTTTCCACACTCTCTATTCATTCCATCTTTACTAACTCAATTAAAACAAGAATTTTAGCTAGATTAAAGCACCCCCAAAATTCCTCATTTGGCCAAATTTGGCCCGTGCCATTTACACTTCCATTTTTCACAACTCATCCATTCTTTTAATTTGTTATATTTCTTTCATCTCATTTACACACACACACACACACACAACCTACTCATAACCCAAGTAATTTTTTTTTCTTCTTTTTAAACATTATACACATCAAAGTTTCATTCTAACATTTCCATATGTTCATCCTTCTTCATACACAAAGAACACATAATTAATCCACTACATATATCCCATTTGGTAGTTTGTTTAAACACTTTTTATTACAAACTTTAAGCCAAAATTCTAACCCCTCTATTTCCCAAAACCGGTTGGCCCGATACCAAGGGTTTCCTCTTCGTTTGTGTCGATTCTTTTTTCATAATTCCTTTACTTTTTACTCTTCCATTGATAACCTAACATATTTTCTCTAAAATATCCAATTCTAAAATATTTTCAAGAACCCTATCATCATAATTTTATGGTGTTACATCCCCTCCATCAATTTCTACTTAAAATGCAAATTAAAGGATAAAGACTTCCTTACCAAATGAATTTATGCACAAGATTGTGATTTCCTTGACAATTTTTCCTTCTCTTTCTTTTTCATTAAGTTACTTGCTCTCACTACTCTCACTCTTCAAACTATCCCTATCTCTCTCAAATGCTTAGTGTTAGGTTCTTTCTTCACATGCACACAAAATATCTCACAAATTTCTTCATAGAAGAACATGCAATGATGCTTTATCTTGAAGAAAATAGGAACAAAGTCCCTCTCTCTTTTCCTTGCTATTGTTCTGGTGAACAATAGCATCTACTGTAGTTGGAGGATAATATTTTCGGTTAGTTACTTTTTTACTCCTTCTTAGTTTTTCCCCTAAAAGTTTATTTGTTATAATCATCCCCCTCAACTGATATTTTTATTTAGACACCTTCCTGAGGTCAGATCACTATAAACAATTAACTCAAGATAAAATAATAAAATAATGTGTCAGAAGACCCCTCATAAAATTTCAAGTTATTCCAACAGTCGGATTGAGAGATATGTATAATATCATAAAACTGGACAATTGATAATTTACGCAAAAAAAATCCAAATTTTGCGCACTATTTTATTTATTTAAATCATCGTGAAATATTCCTCTAAATTCATTATTATTAATTAAACATTACAATATTTATCATTGATTCACAAATTTATTTATTTATTTATTTTTCTTCTCTCTTTTTTAACCATAGGTTTACAAATTAGATAGGGCTTAACAAATAGTTTGGGTATTATTTAGGGGTGAATTTAGGGGTAACTCGTGGTTTGGTAGTTATTGCATATAGGAAACACAACATTTGATAAATATTGCATTTTTCAATCGCAGCTTCTTTATATATCATGTACAATTATGCTATTTCATCAATTTTTTGTAGCCATGTTATTTTGCAAAAAAAAATAATTTGTGCTGATAAGCAAAAATAGCTAGAAAACTTCACAGACACATAAAATGGCCTAGTTGTACAATCATCTTTTTATTGTGATTGATTCGTGTCTTCGTTATTCATTATATCCAGCATTTTCCTGGAAAAAATAATATGTACCTTTATAAGTTTTAAACGCTATATATATTCGTAAAAAGATGGTATCACAGGAGATCTTGTAATTTAAAGGGAAAAAAAAAAAAA
>Ga0325404_1001993_pt1 | contig 21739 bp, 16 predicted proteins | sample PopdelMetagenome_18_FD_205664 | JGI IMG/M metagenome (GOLD analysis project Ga0325404, IMG submission 205664) | Populus deltoides microbial communities from Bellville, Georgia, United States - Xylem-Control-R1 | ecosystem: Host-associated > Plants > Phyllosphere > Stem > Wood/Secondary xylem...
CTCTTATATTCTCTCATTCTGAAAAGTTTAAATGCACCTTGCAATGTCAATATGTTTTTTGAATTATAGCTGACATAAAATTTATACGTGAAAGAACCTCAAGAAAGACGACCATAAAATAGGAAACAGCCACAAAGCATTTTAGCACCAATTAGCCACAAAGCATTTTAGCACCAATTATTTAAAGCATAGATCTAACTAGGTACCGCAATTCAAGAATTAATCTTCCTGCAACTCTTTCTAATCTCTCCCCTGGAACCTGTCAATGGAGAGATGTTTCCCATCTTAACCATGGACTTGGAAAATTGCTCAAAGAAAAGCTCATTGCTCTCAGCATATTTCTTGACCAATTCCATTGATGCTTCATTCTTCGTCAGGAGAACTTGGTCAGAGTTCAACAGTCCTTTTGAAGCCAATATGTTCTTGAAGTAACTGTTGTCGAACTTTTTTGGACTTGCGAAGTCCAAGAAAAACAGGTTCTGGTCGCCTCCTGATCTGGGGCACCGGTTGCGCAATTGGGCAGCAAGCGATTGTTGAAGAGAGTAGTCAGGCTTCCCATTTCCTGACTGGTTGTACAGCCTCTGCCTGAAGCTGGTGCACCGAGCATTTCCAATTGTGTGGCTCCCTGAACAAAATTTTTCAAAACTAAGGACCATATTCATAGTTCGCGGAAACTCAGAGAAGGGGAATAGTCGAGTTAACTTACCAGATAGTGCGACAAGATCAACAACATTAAGGCCTTGTAACTTGAACTTGGTAAGAATTGTTTGAAATGTGTTGTTTGGAGCAGGAATATTGTTATTCGAACCACTCAAGCTTGCACTTCTAGAGTCCCTTCTTCCCAATGGAACTTCCCAGCTAGGACCGCCAGTCTGTATACATAAACGAAAAGGATCAGCTCTGGAATTTTGGCTAGAAAAGTTGGTTCAATTTCATTACAGGACAAACATGTAACACTTACAAGAACGGTAGAATCTCTTGCAGACAAAGCCATGATATCAGCACAGGAAACTGTTTCAGGACACTCCTTCTCTAGTGCAGATTTAATCTCGTCAATTACTTCAAATCCTCGAGCTGAGTTTCTATTCGGATTAGACCCCTTCTCACTTATTATGCTTCCGGTGCTGTCTAGCAATATCGATGCGTCACAGCCCTGGGATTTTAACAAAATAATGTAAATCATTTTATTCATGATAGTAGAAGAGCAAGTGATGAGAGTTATATATAGTAATCAGTTATAGACCTTGACAAAGCAGTCATGAAAATGGAGCCTAAGTAATGAGGCTGCCATACGAGCTTCTTTAGCAACTGCTTTGGCTACAATGGAGTTGACTATTTCTCGAGCTTTTGGGCATGACCTATCGTAAAACTGTGGATAGAGGTAGCCACCAGTTGTCTTGCCACAAAAACAAATCGGAGAAAAGGCCAGGAAAGCAAGAGCAAGAACCAAGACAACGCTAATGAGCTGAGCCATTACTGCTTCAAATTTTTTGTTTTGTTTTAGAATATCACATTCAAGACCAAGACTTCTACAAAGGAATGCTAAGAAGTATGAAGGGGGAGTTCAAAAGCTGCTATGAACTTTGGATGGTCTTAGGATATTTATAGAAGGAACGTTATGCATAGCCTTGAGAGATAGTGGAGGCAGGGCGGAGCCGGAATATTAGGTGGGTCAAATTAGAAAAAGTATTCTAAGAGGACCTAAAAATTAAATTTATTAATCTTAAGGTCAAAATTTAAAATTATCCAAGGAGGGAGGCTGGGAAAAAAGAAATTGTAGGGGCAGGGGCCACCCCCCCGCCTCCGCCTCCAAGTGGAGGGAACGGAACAAAAAGGTGGAGTTGGTAACTAACTAGCTTTCCATCGACGGGAAAAGAGAGATAAGAGTTGTTAGCAATTTATTGTTATTTAGGCTGATCAGTCTCATTGATACAAAGTTTTAAGAAAGCTACTGAGCAGCTCCTAAACTGATCTAATTGAAGCAAGCGCTTAGGACACAACAACTTAATGTCTACATTAGTTTTATATCATTATTATTTAAAATCTATCATGGGTTTTCTGTATATAATGGAGAACATGGCTGTACTATACCAGTTTGCAGATTTAGACATCCTATCTAAATCAGTCCTTGATAACCTTAACTTCGATCTTTGATGTGGAAAAAATGCAGAGTGAGAGGATGTACGCAGACCTCATTCTGCTGAATTGAATGAATGTGCAGAACACGATGCACACAAAACAGATTTTGAAGAATCTTATCTTTTTCACAAATGATAGGACTAATCGTCATCTTCCTTGCATAATTTTGTTTTGATTACCAGTGGGTCCATATGACCTCCATTATTATTATTATCAGTAAGTTTGGAGCTTTAAGCGTGGTCAAATGATACAGTTGTTCATATTTCAAGTCCCAAATGTGAAGACAAACACCGGTGAAAAAAGCAGCGGAAAGAGAAGTAGATTCACCTGCTCTATTGACCAAATGGAGCGTCTCATAATTTTTTTAGACTTCAATTCCTACCATTGATAGAATCAATGATGTGTTGTGCACAGTGCACACTAGAAGGCAATACAACAGCTAGCTGTAAACATTGCATGAGGTTGAAAATTCCTAATATTTCTACCAAGCTTCGTTTACTAGAGTTTTACCCATGACAAAAATATTTAATGGTTAATCATGAGGCATTCATTAATTCCGTCTCTTATTGTTACTTTTCTTTTAAATAGCTTGTCTTATACCATAAATTTTATGAGATATAGATTGGGTTAAAATATAATTATATGATAATTACATAATTAAAAAAAACTTAAAAAATAAAAGTATATAAAAGAAAGAATATGTACATAAGCAAAACTTGAGTAATTATAACAAACCATGTAAATTAAAAAATAGTAGTAACTCCTGTGATTGTGAGATCGTGGAAAGAACTCTGAAAGATAAAAGTTATCAGCAGGTGACATATAAGAAATGAGAGGTTACCGAAAGCTAATATTACTCGATTATATAAAATAGATGACAAGGAAGATGAAGAAACACATACAACTCAACAAAAACTCTAATCACAACATTTCATTTTTATTAAGTTCCGAGGACCTTTCAAACCTTAAAATAATAGGCGATAGGTTGTAGACGGTAATTTTATAGGCGATAGCTTGTAGGTGATGAAACACTAGGCAATAGTCAAGTAGACTTGTAATTTTCTTTATAATCAGTAAGCTTGCAGTTTCATTCATAAACAAAAAATACCAAAAATATGTTCTATTATTCAAGAGTTTCAATTCGTGAGTGCAATCATAGTTCTATAAATGTAAGTATTTCTTTTCTAACTTATTGAGTTTATTTTACATTCAAGTTGTTTTAATTATTTGACTATTTTTTCAATTGAACTACTGTTTGTGTGAAGTGTATTTGATCATATTGATACTCGTGTAACTTTATAATACAAATTTAAAATTGTGTGAGTAGATTTATGACTAAATTTAGAGTTAGAATTAATTAACTTAAAAATTCAATCTTAAGTTTTAAAGTCCTTTTAGTTAAGGCAAATATAAAAAAACCTACATCAAACAGCATGTTAACACAAAAATAGATGAAACAAATAAAACCATACCATAACAAACATATTCTCTTACTATTGTTTATATGGAATAAATCGAAACCTATTGAAGGATTTATATGTTCTTATTGGTATAAATAATATGATATTTTTACTTGTAAAATCTATTTCAATATATGAAAAAATTCTAAAATAAAGTATAAGAATACGAGAAGTTGATCTGATTAGACCAATAAAGTGACAAATAATTGCCATGGTTGGAAAACTATTCAAAAAGTTTGTAATTCTTGGAAAGTAAGTAATTCAAAAATTTGTTTAAGTACATGGTTAAAATGGTATATTTAAGGTCAAATTAAAAATAAAATCTATTTATTTTTAGGGTTAAGACTTTGTTGGAATATAATATTTAACATAAGCTCTTGAACATTATGCTCTAAATAAATTGTAGGTGAATGAAAAATTGATTTCAAAGAATCTTTAGTTTGTATGTTTTGGTGAAACTCAAAACCTCCTAAAAGCACTTTATCCTATATAGAAAAGAAACAAAACTTTATTAAAAGTTGAGGAGTTAAGATTAGATTCAAAGAACATTCAAGTTCTTAAAGGGAAAATGTCCCCAATAAAGTGAGTTTTATGCTTAAAACCTATATGTGCACACTAGCTGAGCTCTGGTTTGGGTAACATAATATTTTAAGCTAATAAATTATTTTTTTGCCAATTGAAATTTGAACTTTTCTTAGTCCATGAAAAATTATTTCTACAAACCTATTGGTTAATAGTAAATTGATTAGTTTTTACATAACTCTTTCAATAATATCTTAACATATTTTTTAGCTAAAAAATCACATTATTTAAATAAAAAAATGTTAAGGTTTAATAATATTTTTATGGTGGGTAATCAAAGTTATTAGTGGAGAAAATCCATCACTTATTGACGTCTAAAATTCTCTATAAAAAAAAGGTTTAAAAAGAGTGTTTGGTGTGGGTTAATTCTGCATTGTTTTGACATAATTTAATATTTTTCTTCACTTAATTTTTCAACATTGCTTTTGTGATTTTAAAGTTTTGTCTTGTTTCCTCTAAATTTCCTTCTTATTTAAAACTTAGATTTTGTCATTGTAGAGGAATAATTGAGTAATATTTTATTGACTCATTGAACTTTGTTTGAGAATGCACCTAAACAATGTGATATTATTGGTATTTTAGAAGACTTACTGAAGAAAGTTCGTTTACATCAATTGAGGAACAATAAATCATTAAAGATACACAAATAATGATTTCGAGTTCTTATTCCAATTTAAATGTATTTTGTAGTCATAAATAGATTTTTATAGATCCATATGATTTTTTTCTCATGTTTTTTGGTTTAAAAAAGGTTTGAAATTAGGTTTTTAATGTATAAAAACTTGGATTTTAATTTTTCAATCCCTAAAATCATCTTTAATAATCGGAAAATATTGCATGCAAACAACTCATTGACTGTTCTATTTTAAAAAATAAGCCATCCATATTTTTTTAAAATGTAAATCTATCATTTTAGGGCCAAACACACTTGAAAGTTTTAATTTTAGGCTAGACATGCGAGTCCATCATTCAATCTTAGTCACGCTTAATCTCTTTATTAAAAGTAATCTTTAATTATTTTTATTTTATAATAATATCTATTATTCTATGATTTTTAAATAATATTAGGGATTTTTAAGATAATATTAACAATTATTTTTTGAATGATTATATATAAATTAATGTGTATACTGTTTTAAGAATTTTGCTCACAAAATATCTATTTTTTATTTATTTTAAAGGTCTTATATTTTTTTAAAATTTTTAATTTTTAATTTTTTAATACACCCACTTCAAAATTATTGATTCATGATTTTTTTTTTATTTTATTAAAAATTTTTAAGAGTATAATAATTTTATTTAAAAAATACTCTAAACATCAACTTCGATTTCAATATTTAATTAGCATTAATGATACTAAAACCATAATCATAAGTATTCTTCTCTTATATAACTTTGCGCGTTTGTCTCTACGGGCACGTTTGTGTTTTTGCTAAACACGTTGTATTAGATGTTTGGTAAGTGATAAAACATTATTTACTATTAATAAGACCTACTAAAATTTGCAGGCGTACCTGTGTCTCACTAAAAAAGTGAATTAATTAATTCACTATCCATTGTGTACTTAATTCACTTTTCACGATGCACTTAAGTGAACAGTGTTCACTTAAGTGAATGGTGGAGAGTGTCTCCACTGTTCACGTGAACAGTGAACAGTGGAGACACTCTCAACTGTTCCGGCCGGACTGGGTCCGGTCCGACCAAGTTAAAAAAATTAATTTTAATTTTAATTTTAATTTTTAATTGTGTTTTATTCGAAAAACTAGTGTTTAACATTATTCAATGACACTATATAAATTAAAAGAAGATCGCTTAATGACGTAGCATTTGAAGAATTTGATCGCAATCCCAATTTTGTTCCTGATAATATTTTACCCGATGTTATTGCGTATTTAAGAAATCAAGGAAACTTTAGTTCTTGTCAGATGGATTTCGTATGTGATGGAATTGTAGATAGTTTAATGGAACAATAAAAAATATTTTATGTAAATATTATTTATTTCATGATATAGTGGTTAAATCTATAATATTTAAATTAAAACTCATCAATATTAATATATATCTTGTTTTAATTATTTTATAACCTCTATTTGAAAAGTATTCTTAAACAAACACATTAAACTATTTTTTATTCGACCTTAGTTTCAATCATAGTTTTAATCAAACCAATCTCAATTAAAACTAATTTTTATAAAACAACTTTTTTCAAATTACAACTATAAAATCTACCACAATACCATATATTGTCTTATTAAATTTAGCTTAAAAACGTAGCACGGGTACATTAACAATAAATTCCTCTAAGTCATCCCTTGAATCTAACGACATGTTGTAACAATAAATCAATTTCATTAATATATATTCCTAAAGTATATTTTTTTATCTTCTAAATTAAATTTAATTAAAAAATTCAAATGAAGTTTTATATTTAAAATCCTCTTAAATAATAAAAATAAAATCTCAAATAAAATTTAATCTATAAAAATAAATCAAGATACGATAAGAAATTTAATATTAAAATTTAATATTAAAAGTAATTTTTTTAAATACTCATTTAGTTTTTTAAAATATTTTTGAAGAAATAAAATAAAAATAATATAAAAAAATAAAAATAATTAAATTTAATTTATAAATCAATTAGATATTGTAATTAAATTTAATTATAGTAAAGAAATGATTATAAATAACTGAGAGTGAAATAGTCAGTGACTTCCTTTCAAAATTCCAGGTGTCTAGACGAGGCGTCAACCACTTTCACTAGTCCAAATGTGCAAAAATGAACCAAACTTCAATAAAATCAATACACTCGAAGAAACCCTAACAATGCCACTGCTAAAATAACAATAATAATGCCAATTAAAGCCGAAGGCAAAGGCAGCAATCTCAAAGGAGGAAATGGCTAAACTACAGCAGCAGCACAGTAATACAGCTGGGTGGGCTCCTCCTTCAGTGCAAAAACGATGGCTCTTAACACTCTTAATCATGCTTTCCGTCTCAACTCTTATTGCTTTCTTCATAAAATCTGCTTTCGATTCCTGCGATCCCCCCCACCCCCACAACTTCGATGTTGCTGCTTCAAACAAACCGGCCAAAGTTTTTTCGAATTCGATTAAAACGGCGCCGAGTCCGCTTAGTTTCATGAAGTCTAAGCTCGTTCTCTTGGTCTCTCACAAGCTCTCTCTTTCTGGTACTGTCTTTCGTTATATATATATGTGTGTGTGTGTGTGTGTGTGTGTGTGTGTGTGTGATTAATAGTTTTGTTTTGATTAAAGCAAGACAATAATTGTTGTTATTTGCATTAAGTATTAATTAGATTGTCTAGTCAATTTTGCATGCAAGATGCTTGTATTATCATGTATGATGTCCTTAATGATTGTAGAATTTGGAAAGGCAGGTGATTATTATGCTGCTTAAAGCTAAAATATGTGCTCTTTATTACTATCAGGGAATGATTTTACTATTTTGTTAAAGTCGGGTGCATATTGTGAATTCGTGTTTGTGCATCCCTTTTGTCATCTTTCTTGAAGGAACGCAAGTCATCAATTGTAGTTTACTTGATGTTAATTTTATCCTAAGATGGCTAAATTTCTGAGCATTCTAAAGGTGTTTTGAGATGAACGTTGAAATGCCTGGTTTGGTGATTCATGGATGATGTGCATAATGATATACTCTAGAAGATCTTGTGGCAGCATTTTCTTTTTATTCATTTAGTTAAACCATTTAAGTGCGCATGCTTTAAGAGAATGTTTTTAAAATTTTGTTATCATGGCATTGTCGTTTCAGAAATTTTGTTTTTGGTTGTCATTGTCGTTTCATATAAAAGTGTATTGAATGAATGATCTGACACGTGCTAATGTCTGAAACAACAATTGTGTCGACAAAGAAGGAATAGTTACATACCGAAACTGTTAAGCTACCTGTAACTGGCTTCCATTATTTTATGTACTTGTATGGTTGTTCTTATGGTTTGGAGAAGTATGTAGTAGGAGGCTTCCCTATATTATGTCAATTCATGAAATTTTCTTGCTGTTCATAATAGGAAGTTATTGTTTAAGATATTCAACTATAAATGGAGGGGTAGGGTGGCTGAAAATTTGTTCCAGTAGGAATTAGGATGTGTCATTCATTTGGTTTTTTCTGTTATTCTTGTGCAAATGTGTAGCATGTATTCCTGGCAAGTGTTAACAACCAGATAACCAGATAACATTCATTTTTCCAACCGAGGAGCTGCTTTCACTTGCTTTACTTCCATGAACCTGTGTATTCTATATAGCAGATTAAAATTTAGAAAGCATGCACTGTGATTTCTTAAATGTTCAGTGCATAAAATCTCATCTATCCCATCAATTTTCTCTATGATTTTCATGTTGATTCATAAGTATCATATCCTCTGTTTTTTGTCCTTTCCATGATTTTGAGCTAACTTGCTCGTGTGTTTTATTTTTCCAGGTGGACCATTGTTACTGATGGAACTAGCATTTCTATTAAGAAGTGTTGGCACTGAAGTTTTTTGGATTACTATCCAGAAACCATCAGAAACTGATGAGGTTGTATACAGTTTGGAGCAAAAGATGTTGGTCCGAGGAGTGCAGGTAATTACTGTTCTAGCTCCTGAAGTTGTCTAGCAGATGATTTTGTTCCAATTTTTAAGTGATTTTAAGTTCAATATTAAGTCGGGCATGTGTCAACCTTTTATATTAATTGGAATACAGAATTGAATCTGGCCTTGTTTCACTACTGCACTGCCATCATATATATATATCATTATGTCGCCCCTTCTTAATAAAAAGTTGGAGTTGGCTTTCGACTGTTCATGAAGCTAGTCCTCTGCTATTATATGCATACAGGTTCTCTCTGCAAAGGGTCAAGAAGCTATAGATACAGCTTTTAAGGCTGATCTGGTTGTCTTGAACACTGCGGTTGCTGGTAAATGGCTGGATGCTGTTCTCAAGGAGAATGTTCCTCGTGTTCTCCCAAAGGTGTTGTGGTGGATCCATGAAATGAGGGGGCATTATTTCAAATTGGATTATGTCAAGCACCTTCCCTTGGTTGGTGGTGCTATGATTGATTCACATGTAACAGCAGAATACTGGAAGAATAGAACTCAAGAGCGTTTGAGGTACTTATAATCTGTTTGTTGATACTGACTTAGTGACTGAAGTACTTACTTTCTATATGATTATATGTCCTTTCTTGTCTGCCCTGGTATTTAATTTTCTGATAAATGATCTATCATAATGTTGACTATTGAAGGCACAAGTATAGGAATGAATATATCAATTCCTATAAATAATTAATTATTGTGTCCATTCTCAATTAAACCAAGGCATCATAAATACGTTAAATAGCTGAATCTAGCTTTGCTTCTTCTTGTGGTGGTTGAGGTGTTGATCGTTTGTCTTTGGCTTGTTTTAACTGGCATCATCATGTTTTATTTTCTTTGCGTAGTTTTCATCTCCAGTTTCGGTTATGGTTGGGACATAAATCTGAAACTAAATAACATTTTACTCTATTGTTTTTGTGTTTCCATAATCCTTTCTTTTTCATATTTTTTGTTTTCTGTTTCAGTAATTCTTTTTCTTTCTTTTTTTTTCCTCTTCTGCAGGATTAAAATGCCTGAGACCTATGTGGTTCACCTTGGAAATAGTAAGGAACTCATGGAGGTTGCCGAAGATAGTGTGGCAAAAAGGGTTTTGCGCGAGCATATTCGGGAGTCTCTTGGAGTGCGGGATGAAGATATACTCTTTGCCATTATTAACAGTATGTTTTTCATGCTAATTAGATCATATATTCTCATTTTGACCCTGCACTTTCTTTTCTATTGATGAATTCAGTTCCTTAAAATGAATGACTCGGTTGTGTGTCACCCAGTTGGAAGAAGACATGAAGAATTTTGTTTATTACCTTTTAAACTATAGCCTTGGGATCTGAATTTATCTTCTTCCCTTAGCTGGTTTTGGACCCTGCCCTTCCCTGCCAATCTAATGCACCTCCACACAAAAGAAACATCAGAGCAAGGGAGAGAAAAAAATGTTATATCTGGTTGGATATTAATAACTGGTAAAATATATTGCAGGTGTTTCGCGTGGAAAGGGCCAGGATCTATTTCTACGTTCCTTTTATGAGAGCTTACAAATAATCCAAGTGAAGAAACTAAAGGTGCCATCAATGCATGCAGTAATTGTGGGTAGTGACATGAGTGCTCAGACTAAGTTTGAGACAGAATTACGGAACTATGTGATGCAGAAAAATATTCAAGATCGTGTTCACTTTATAAATAAAACTTTGACCGTAGCTCCTTATCTAGCTGCAATTGATGTTCTTGTTCAGAATTCACAGGTAGTTTCATGATGCCTGAGCATTTTTTTTTCCATGCACTGTATTTTATTTTAAATATCCAGTTTGGTAGAGTAATTGTTGTTTATTATCTTGTTATCATCATCTTAATTGATTCATGTTTTTTGACATGGTTATCTTCATTGAGACATGGCCTGTGTTCATTTTGCTGATGCTGTGTTCAGTAGGAAATGGCTTTGTGGCATAACATTCAATTATATAAACTGAAAAGACAGGGAAGGAAAAAAGGGGGATAGGTTAGGCATAAAAGACGCAACTCTTAGCTGCAAACTCACAATTAATAAACTAGGGCCTCCATCTAGAGTTACATAAAAGACGCAGTTCAATTAATAAACATGATTAAACAGTAAAATAAAGCAGTTTATTTTCATGAGGTCAAATATAATGGTGCCATAATCTGTCTAGGAAAGTTATTTCATTAGGCAAGTGGTGCATCTTATAAAATGAAGCAAAGAATCCAGTCTTTTAATGTGAAACAATTTTTGGCTGTCATTGAGATGAATCATGGATGCTTATAGAGGCTTCTACTCCTCTGTTGATTTCATTTTCCTAATCCAAGGTTTGTTCAAAGTCTATCTGATTGCATTGTTATGTATGTTCATCACAATTCCATTTCCTTTTCCAAGCAAACTGGAAGTATAAGAGCTCTTGTGAACTTTTTCTTTCTGCGCACCTGTTTAGGCACGGGGTGAATGCTTTGGGAGGATAACTATTGAAGCAATGGCATTTCAGCTGCCTGTACTGGTGAGGCTTTTTATAGGATCCTGATATTTCTTATAATAAATATGCATGATACTTGAGTTCTCATCACACATGCCATATATTATAGCTGGTTTTGAGCACAATTGTTGCTTGTTATCTTGTTCATGTCAGGGAACGGCAGCAGGAGGCACCACAGAGATTGTCGTGAATGGAACTACTGGATTATTGCATTCAGTTGGAAAAGAAGGGGTCACTCCCCTCGCCAAGAATATCGTAAAACTTGCCACTCATGTCGAGAGGAGGCTTACAATGGGCAAGAGAGGATATGAAAGGGTCAGGGAGATGTTTTTAGAACATCACATGGCACACAGAATTGCTTCGGTGCTGAAAGAAGTTTTACGGAAGTCAAAGAGCCACCCTCATTCTTAACACTTCGAAGATCAGTCCTCCCCGCAGTTTGCTGGAGCATGATACGAGCTGCATTTCTAGGCTGTTCCATCAAAATCTTTACAAAGAGACGGACTTCACTGATGATAGGAAATTGTTAGTTTATAGCCCATATCCATATCCATAGCCATAGCCATACCTTTTCTCTGGTTGGTGTTTTCCTTGCTACCTTTCAACAGAGCTGTATATTATGTACATAATCGGGTGAATCAAGTCAGTGGCCCGTTTATGCTAGCTGACTTCGTCATTTGTCAACGCATATGACTTTATCATGTCAACGTTTAAGGTTTTTTCTCTGGCGTCAGTGGTATTGATGAGGATCAGCATTGCGATGTGCCAAAATCCACGATGAGATCAGCAAAAGAAATCTCATTCCAGCCAAACTTTATCGGTCACCTGCCTGAGCTGTATCAACACGAGGCGACGTAAACCTTTAATTTCTTTGAATAGAAGTCAACTTGTTACTTGGCAGTGCTTCTCCATGGGTTGGATTATTTTTTTATGAAAAAAAAAACCTGACCGTGGTAAACGCGATTTTTATTAGTGAGAAAAATTTTGATTATGAATTCAAAACTCTAAATACATGGGTTTTTATGTTTCAAGTTACATTTTTTAATTAAATATCAAGTCAGTAATCTAAAAAACAGTTATAGATGAAGATATATCTATAGATAAAGATATATGTTGATGTTCTTGTTATGCTGAGAGCTAATAATGATTCTTTTTATTAATATTAATCAAATCGGATTAACTAATCTTTACTAAATTTAATAATTGTCATTTGAAATCTATCTTTTTATTTAATTAATGATTAACAATCTAAAAAAAGAGAGATTGTTTTAATTAAAATTTAAATAAAAAAATCTACAAAAACTAAAAAAATACATAAAAGGGGTTTTGAACAAAAATAAAAAGAAAAGAAATGATAAAAAAGAAGAAGTAAAGTATGTTTAAGCTTGGCTTGTGAAGCTTGTGCCAATAAAAAAGCCAATGCCAAACACACGTGGTTTAGTTTTTTTTTTTTTTTAAACGACAAATAATATGTCATTTACAAAACCTAATTTTTAATTATTATAATAGTGGTTAACACCCCTAAAATTCTTTTTCTAACTAATTTTCCACCTAGAAACATCAAAAAGCTACTCTAGAAGCATTAAAAAAAATAAAATCATTTATGGTATTAACTTGGAATAAATCAATCTAAAAACACAAAATCATCTCAATCTAAAAAAACTTCATGAGATATAATCTATTTTTCAAGTAAGATTAAAGCTAAAAAAATCTCAATAAATTTTTTTTGTAAAAAAATAAACATTTTAACACCAAGAAATTTTTTTTTTTTTATAGCTAGAATCTTGACCAACTGCTAAATCAAGGATGAAAATAAAAACAAATAAAATCTTGGAATAAAAATTTAATCCTCAAACTAAAAAAACTAAAAATAAACTTTGACAAAACCCTAGGTAATATTTAACATGGAATAAATCAATCTAAAAAAACAAAATCATCTCAATTTAAAAAAAACTTCATGAGAAATAATTTTTCAAGTAAGATTAAAGCTAAAAACATCTTAATAAAGTTTTTTTTGTAAAAAAAACATTTTAACATCAAGAATGACTTTTTTTTATATAGCTAGAATCTTGACCAACTGTTAAATCAAAAATCAAAATAAAAACAAATAAAATCTTGAAGTAAAAATTTAATCCTCAAACTAAAAAAGAACTTTGACAAAACCCTAGGTAATATTTAGCTAAAAAGCAGATGGACCATCTTTTGTTATCATAGGGCTGCTTTTTTTTTTTTTTTTCTTATTCAATTTTGATACCTTAACTTTTAATCTCATAAAGACAATAAAATCAAGAACTACTTCAATGTTAAGATATTTTGTCAATATACTATAATATTCCATAAAAAATAAAGAGGAATAAATTAAAAAGATCAATTCTAAATAAATACAATGTTAAAGAACTAAATGGAGAAAAGAAATTAAGGCGTTTTGTTAATGTTAATTTGCAAGTGTCAAGGGAGACACTTTCGGCTTGCGTATAAATGTCTGTCATATAAACTCACTTAATGCCAATCAAACTGGGAAAATCAGTTGATGATTAAGAAAAGAAAAAACAACACAATAATCTTTAGCAGTAGTAGGAAATCTTTTATAATAGAAACTGGATTTCCATGGATAATAAAGGATGTGAACAACTATAACAGAATCTGCTCAATCAGCCATCCTTGGTATGTATACAAAGGATTTGCAAGGAAGACAATGAGCATCAGCTAGCCACTAATCCTACATCATCTCACAGTTCATCAGTGGTCATAACAAACTGCCAAGAAAGATTAGCATGATTTAAGCAAGTCCCTTGATTCCATTACGACACTCATGCAGTCTCAAGGCTTGGGTAGTGAAGGCTGTTTATTGACCGGCTTTGCTTGCAGCTTGAAGTTGGGTTTAGTGAACCAAGTAGTGTAAAGAAACTGCTTATGAGGCCCTACATGATTGCAAATGAGCTTAAGCTTCTGCCTCTCTCTCATCCACCTCAACACTATTTTCATATGCCTTTTGCTTGTCAGTCTTCTCAATCCAACTTCCTACTCAGACAATTCATCAAACACCATACTATTAAAACAAAGCAACCCATAAAAGCATTCAAAGCAAAGAAGAATCAGGAGAACCCATTTATGGTGAAGATTGAAGGAATTACCTGGACCTTTTCCCAGGTTTCTGCGATAGTGAGAGGACCATGTTCTTTTACGATGTCGAAAATCGCTCTTGTTATCGTCTGGGTTTGCTCTGGTGGTGTTTTGAGCTCTATTGGTTTCATTTTTGGCTTAGGTTTCGTTGAAAAGTACCTAATTGCAGCCCTAAACATGATTTCTTTTTCAAAATTCACGACTCTCAGATGGGCTGCTCACTGGCCGTCATCGTTGCGCGATATGGCGTTTATTTATTCTTTACCCTTCAGGAAATAGCTCTGTTTTCCGATGCGCCAATGGGCCGACTTGTCGTTGTCAATTTTTAGTCACGTTTTCCCTCTAAAAAAAATAAAGGAGTTTTTTTTTTTTTTTTTTTGAAAGTTGTAAAATACGAATAAAAAGTGGGGAAAATAATACAGGTAGAAAGATGGAAGACGAACTTGTAAGCTTGTAAGTTGTAACTATCTCAGAACTACAAATTAATCTCCATGAAACCGAACTCCCTCCAAAAAAATAAAACAGTGTAATGGTCACCCTCTCTCGCAAATTCTCCACGGCCACATCCGATTCCCTAGCCTGCATTTCCCTCAAGCAATTCCCTCAAAACCCACAAAAACCAACTCCTTTCCATCAAATTCAACAACAACAACCTAAGCAACTAGAATCCCAAATTGTTACCACACTTGATGGCTGCAAAAACCTCACTCAAATCAAACAAGTTCATGCCCGCATCCTCCTTAATGGCCTTGACCAATCCTGCTATGTCCTTGCAAAACTTATCCGCACGCTCACAAAACTTAACATCCCTGTGGGCCCATATCCGCTGTCCATTTTTAACCGGGTCAAGTACCCAAATCCATTCCTTTACAATGCTCTAATCAGAGGTTATTTGATTGAGGAAAGGTTAAATGAATCAACTGAGTTTTATAGTTTGATGAGAAAAGAAGGTGTTGTGCCTGTTTCTTTCACATTTACTGCTCTTTTTAAGGCTTGTGGTGCTAAAATGGATGTGGGTTTGGGGCGGCAAATTCATGGGCAAACGATTTTGATTGGAGGGTTTGGTGAGGATTTGCATGTTGGGAATTCTATGATTGATATGTATATAAAATGTGGGTTTTTGGAGTGTGGGCGAAAAGTGTTTGATGAAATGCCCAATAGGGATGTGATTTCTTGGACGGAGTTGATTTCTGCTTATGCGAAGAGTGGGAACATGGAGAGTGCAGGAGAGTTGTTTGATGGATTGCCAGTGAAGGATATGGTGGCTTGGACAGTGATGGTTTCGGGTTTTGCACAAAATGCTAAACCAAGAGAGGCAATAATGTTTTTCGAGAAAATGCAGGAATTTGGTGTTGAGACTGATGAGATTACTTTGATTGGTGTTATTTCAGCTTGTGCTCAATTGGGCGCTGCTAAGTATGCTGATTGGATTCGTGATGTTGCAGAGAAATCTGAGTTTGGTGGTAAGCACAGTGTTGTTGTGGGGTCAGCTTTGATTGATATGTATTCAAAGTGTGGGAGTGTTGGAGATGCGTATAGAGTTTTTCAGGGCATGAAGGAGAGGAATGTGTATTCTTATAGTTCAATGATTTTGGGGTTTGCAATGCATGGTCGTGTACATGATGCAATGAAATTGTTTGATGAGATGGTGAAAACAGAGATAAAACCAAACAGGGTTACTTTTATTGGGGTGCTTACAGCCTGCAGTCATGCAGGAATGGTAGAACAAGGTTGGCAGATATTTGAGTTGATGGAAAAATGTTATGGTGTTAAACCATCTGCTGATCATTACACTTGTATGGTGGATCTGCTTGGACGAGCTGGGCGCTTGCAAGAAGCACATGAGCTTGTTAAAACAATGCCAATAGAGCCTCATGGAGGAGTGTGGGGAGCATTGCTTGGAGCTTGTCGTATCCATAAAAACCCTGACATTGCTGCAATTGCTGCTAACCATCTGTTTGAGCTTGAACCCTATTGCATTGGAAACTACATTTTGCTTGCTAACATATATGCATCGTGTGGAAGATGGAATGATGTCTCTACTGTTAGGAAATTGATGAGAACAAGAGGTCTAAGAAAGAACCCTGCATTTAGCTGGATAGAATCAGAGAAAGGAATGGTTCATGAGTTCTTTTCAGGGGATATGACTCATCCAAGGTCTGGTGAGATTAAACAAGCACTAGAGGATCTTCTTGATAGGTTGGAGGCTAAAGGATACAAACCACACTTGAGTTCTGTGTCTTATGATGTGAATGATGAAGATAAGAGACGTATACTAATGACTCACAGTGAGAAGCTTGCTCTGGCATTTGGGTTGATCAGTACAATTCCTGGTTCCAAAATAAGGATAGTGAAAAACCTTAGGATATGTGAGGATTGCCACTCAGTTATATGTGGTGCATCGCAGATCACGGGGAGGGAGATCATTGTGAGGGATATCATGAGATTTCACCATTTTCATGATGGGATATGCTCATGTGGTAATTTCTGGTGATTGAATGGAAGATTTGAGTGTTGTCTGGGATGGTGCATCGGAAGTTGGAAGCCGAGAACCCCTCTCTTCACATGGAGGGTTGGTTGTGGACTGATCTTGTGCAATTGCTACACAGACACTCGAGCTAATGAAATCTTCTATCCATGAAAAAGCCAGGTTCTATTTCCATTTGTTCCGAACCTGCTCCTTTGAATCATCTGTTGTTGTAGACAACCGCTGCAGTAAATAGAATGGAAAGGTTTTCAAATCATGCCTGCAAGGTAAAAACTATTGAACACAACAGCTATCAATAGAACTCGTTCACATGAATAGCAAAGATGCATACGCATACTAAATAATTTACTCACATGCCAAGATAATTCTTTGATGCTGAGGCAATTAGCACTCGACTTCATAGTCGCCATTACCCATTATAGGTCTATAGGAGAATACAGACATGGATGTGGAAAGAGTTGTTTCCGAGGAGAAAATGCCCAGGTATCTAAAAGGAAAAATTACTGTAATTCGTATACAAAATGGGGATTTTGGGGATTGATGGTGGGTTATTTTAAAATGGATGGTTGATTTTGGATTTTTTTTTTATTATTATTAATATTAATATCGGTATTCGGGCTAACTTGTGTGTATTTTGACTAATTTCACGGGCCCTGAAGTTCACGATCATGTAAGCCTCTAGTGGCTCTAAGGTTTGTGAGATTCGAACTGGTGACCTTTATAGAGCAAACTCAGGGTCTGATCAGTTGAGCTACACTTATAGTTTTGAAATCCGGCTTGGCCCGGCGGGTTGACCCGGGACCCGGCTGACTCGGGGCTGGAACCGAGCCGGGTTGAAGAAAAAATAAGAGAAGAAAAAACCTGGTGTGACCCGGCAAGACTCGGTCAAAAACCTAGTTGCAACTTGTTGATTTTTTTTTTAACTAAAACGACGTCGTTTTGATTTAAAAAAAAAAAATTGATCTGAACAACCCGGTTGAAACCCCGAACATGAGCCTTGGACCGGGCTTGGTCCAAAAACTATGGCTGCACTCTTTTGATTTGGGATCTACACTTCATATTACACTTGATATTATTGTTGGTGTTGTTTCTGACTTTAGTAATGAAAATTAAAATTGTTCCTTTCATTTATGAATACATGGAGAATGTCACCGTGTAAAGAATCCTTAATACCCCCTTCATTTGGGATTTTCTTTTTTTGATTTATGAATATATGGAGAATGGAAAGTTGGGTTTTTGTTGAATCTGTATTCTCTAGTCTTTGAATTCTTGTTGGAGGCTAGGTTTGATTTGCTTTGTTAAAAACATAAGAAAGAAGACAAAAAAAAGCTATTTTTTCTTGGTTGGATTTATTTTCAGCCAAATCAAGTTTTGGGTTTTAGGGTAGATCATGATAAAGAAACCCTTTTTAAGGGAACTTGAAAACCTTGATTTTAGAAATGGTTACTAAGTGGGTCTTAAGAATTGTAAAAGTCGAGTGATTTGGTGGATTTGGATTAGTGGGTTTTGAAGTGAAAAAATAGGAATTAGTTAGTCGGTTCAAATCACTTGAATGAGATAATACCCAAGGTGTTTTTTTTTCCTTTTTTTTTTTTTTTTGCAAAAATGAAGAAACATCTTGGTAAACTAGTTTTGTAACACAGAAACATTGGTGCACGATGGTTTTGGAGATTTTGGGTTTGCTACAGAGGCTTCAGTGGGTAGCTAGCTGCTAGTTTATATAATGTGGTGGGAAGAGAGAATTGGTTTGTATATGGTGCTCATCTCAATTTCTTAAATCATTTTGGTAAACTAGTTGCCTTGTTTCTTAAATCTTTTCTTTTTTCCCTTGGAAAATCTCAGGAATCAGGGTTGATTTTGTTCTTTCAAAACCTGGAACAGGAAGCTTAACTCAAAATTGTTGCCGCCACCTGCAAATTCGATGAACAATTCATCGGGAGATGATAACGAGAGCGATTCATCATATTATTATGATAAGGTGATTCACTACATTTTTTTGCAATTGTGGAAGAGAAAGAGGTGGCTATAGTAGAGGGGAAAGGGGTTCAAGGTTGTTTATTTAAAAATTAACAGTAATTTTGTAATTTTAACACTAATTTTGTAATATTATTAGTGAAATTGTATGCCCCTATACGCCACAAGAAATGCTGTTGAACCATGCAAAGGTCAACGTTCAAGTGATTTTGTTAGCGAAAAATAATGGAAAAAAGTGAACAATACTGGAATTGTTTCCTTCATATTCATGGAGAATGGGGACATAATTCACATGGATGTTGTAATTCTCACTTGGGCTAATTTCGTTGGTAGCCTTTGCATTTTCCCTTTCACCCGTAGTATGGGCAAGAAGTGGATTTAGGAATACTACTTGGTCATAAAGCCAATTAATGCTTGCTAAGGAAATTCAAACAATGAAAAGGAAAACAAGTTCCTCCTTTCATATAATATGTCAGTGCATGTCTTTATGAAACAATTTAGCCTTCCAAGATTTGTTTGCAATGAAATTATAAGAGCAGTGGAATATGTTCAGCACTAATTCACAGCAGATTTTTGTGCCAGCCGATGTAATGATGCACACTTTACTAGATTGTAGTTCTAGTAAAATTCACTGGATGGACAAATTGTGATATATACTTCTATTATTAGGACGTCGTTATGGGTTGCAATTTTCTTTTTTCGTACCAATGCTGGCAGCAGGTCCAAGCAGTTGCATGGAATCATCATGAGCCACAAGTTCTTAGTGGATATTTTGACCGTTCAGTAGTCATGGTAATGAAAAGCTTGCTTTGTTTGCTGTCAATAGATTTGGATTGTCACTATACCTCAGCGCAAGGCTTTTCTTTTCTAGACCACTGCCATATGATAGTTTCTTTCCGTTGCTTTGGAGAAGTACAGTCTTGATATTATTACCCCTACTCTTTGCTGAAGGATGGAAGGGCCCCTTCAGATCCTGGTTTCAAGTGGTCGGTCACAGCTGATGTTGAAAGCTTGGCATGGGATCCGCACGATAAGCATTTATTTGTGGTGCGTGCTTCATCCTTCTTTGATTTTGAGTTCCTTTCATTTCTTCTTCATAAGGAAAACAGGGGGAACATTGTTTCCATTGTTTACATAGATTATAGGTATATTTAGTGTTTGGTTTTGTGAGGCACTGAAATGTGCTCTAAAATGCTGAGATATCCTTGCAGGTGAGTCTTGAAGATGGTACAGTTCAAGACTTCAAGGTTTTAACATCCGTGCTGCCAAGTCTGAATCAGGTTCTGATCTGAAGCCAAGTTTTACTCCGTGCATACGACAAAGCTGTTTGCAAGATCTCTTATAATCTTTCAGCACCTATACTATCTTCGTCTTCATGTTTCTAATACTTGGTTCTAGTTAGATGTTTAGATTATCAACTTGACTTTGTTCTTGTCATGTTTGACAGCTTCTTGCTACTGGATCAACAGATAAAATGGTGAAGTCATTTGTTCCTTTTTTGGTCCTTCCTGTAAAGCAGAGGTTAACAATGGTTCTTATAGTTCCATTCTCTGTCGAATATTTCTGCATGTAAAACTCTGGGATTTGTCCAACAACCAACCCGCATGTGTAAAATCCAAGAATCCTAAAGCAGTATGTGATCATAATTTTCCAGACCTTATGCAATTAAAAAGAAAAATCAAACATGTTTTTAGATATTAATGAGTTGGATCCTTACAATCTTCTGAATGTTTTCAGGGAGCTGTCTTTTCCATTTCCTTCTCAGAGGATGACCTTTTCTTCTCACTATATGGGAGGCTCCAGGGCAAATTCTAAGTGGGTTTAAAAACCATATCTTATATTTTATTTTAGTGCATAACTGGTATTAGGAAGTATGGTAGAATTTATCCTGAATAATGTCACTGAAAATTATCAGCTATGAGATACGTTGTCTGAGGCCAAAGGTTGCTAGAAGATTTGGAACCACAAGACCCTGAAATCACCATTGGACTCCATTGATTAAGGCGGCAAAAGATGCTATGCTCGTTATAAAATTTGCGAGCTACAGCAAGCAACACCAGCCTTGTTCTGAGCTAGATAGATATGGAAGGTGGAAGACCATGGCTGCTTCTCTATGGCAAGCATGTGTATTTATCTAGACGTAAAGAGCTTGTGTATTTGTACGGGAATGAGTGGCATCTGCTAGGGAAGATGTAATCTCATAGCTTTTTTCAATTTTGCGAGGTGGCAGACGAGGTTTGGTTTCTTGTTTATTTATTTATGCTCCTCTCTGGAATTATGATATGTAATTGTAACGATAAGACCAATGTTAATTCATGCATGAGTGAGAATCTTAAGGAATGAAAGCAAAAAAAAAAAAGCAAGAATTGACAAAATAGTTCCCAAGGATGTCTTGTTCTTGAAGAAAGTTGGCTAAATTAATGTCATCTTTTACGGAATTTCTGTGCTTACTGCCCGCGCTATGCCGGAAAAAACAGAAAAAGAAGAAGAAGACAATCTTGGAAAAAAAAAGAAAAAAAAATGTGGGGAAAAAGAAACAAGACAAAACACAAAAAAACAAAAATAAATAAAAAAACAAAACAAATAAAAAAAATTATGTGGAGAAAGCTACGTACTTTCCGCGTACGTTTTAAAATATTAGTTAATACATGAAATAATACAGTTTTAACCTGTTGTGATTCATATTAAGAAACATGATATTTATTTAATATTATATTTTTCAATCATGATTTTGTTATACTTTGTGGGCTTTGTTATTTTACAAAATAAAATAAAATTTAAATGCGAATAGCATAAAATAGCCGGAAGGGGGGGGCGGATGCCGTGTTCCACTACAAAAGAAGCCCGAGTGGAAGCGGTTTAGTGGTGGTAGAAGGTATATTCCTGCACTTTATTA
>Ga0325404_1001995_pt1 | contig 21724 bp, 15 predicted proteins | sample PopdelMetagenome_18_FD_205664 | JGI IMG/M metagenome (GOLD analysis project Ga0325404, IMG submission 205664) | Populus deltoides microbial communities from Bellville, Georgia, United States - Xylem-Control-R1 | ecosystem: Host-associated > Plants > Phyllosphere > Stem > Wood/Secondary xylem...
AAAAATAAGTTTAAGAATAATATTATTAGTCATGGTTTTCTTTAAAAAAATAGTTTAAAAAATATATATTTGATTAAAACTATTTTAAGATAGATTTTTACATAAAAAATAAAATAAAAAGAAGATCTTCATCAATGAAAATCATGTTATTTTAGCTTTTACAAAACCAAAGTTTGAAATATAATTGTGCATGATACCAGTACAAAATGTAGAATCTAGTGGGCTAGCCAAACAACTTTTTCTCTATGGTTAAACAAAAAATAAAAACTACACAATACCAAATAATTTTTTATTCCTACATGAAGACTAGGTTTTATAGCTATATTTATGAAATTCAACCTAACTTGACAAGGCAACTTGCTGATCCAAGAATCCGGAGCCTAGTATGAGCTAGAAGTGTTGAAAAATTTTAATTTATCTATAATATTTGTATTATTTGACCTGACTCAATTCGTCAAAGTCAGATAATGCAAATATTATTAATGATATTGAATTAAAAAATCTAAAAAATAGATATCATGAATCGAGTGACTAGTCAGGATTTTTGAAACTCGGTCAATACAACTCAACCCATATACTATATACTTCTTTTGTCTTTATATTTGATAGTTTATTAATTAAATATTTATTTTTATTTTATTTAAAAATATTTCAGCTTCAAAGTTCTTGTTATTGAGTTTCCTACTAGATTTTTTTAACATGACAAAAAAAAGCTTGTCTATTTCATGAAGAGAAGAGTAATTAGAATTTAATAGTGATGCAAGTTGTTGAATTAAACCTAACATTGAAAGTGTCATAACACCAACAATTTATGTTGTAGATACAGACTCATGAGAATTAGAAATATAAACTCAACTCAGGAATATCTGTAATATCTATAAAAAAATTAGTTCAACCTGATAAATCACCTGTTCAATTCAAAATTTTTTTGACAATTTATAAAATATCAGAAATTAAGTTGAATATAATTATTAACTCAAACCTGATTTAGTTATATCCTTGAACTCCAAAGGTTAGGTTACATGACATTGTGTTTTAAAAAAGAAATTAAGAAGATTATCTTTTCAAGTTTTTTTAATTCAAAATTAAAATTTAATCCATAACCCGAGTTATAAGTTCATATCATTAACCTGTTGATTTTCTCCATTTGATCGTCTGCACGCATTCATTTTTGTTCTTATTTATATTTCTGTGTTGCTATTTTTGGATATATTAATTTATTAAATCATTATTCAATAAAGAAATAAAACAAATAATACTAACAATATCTATTACTAATCGTACAAAACAAAATCAAAATGATGAATTTGTCAAACTCAAACATTTATGGCGTCCTAAAAGGGGGAGAAAAAAGAAGAAGGTGAAACCTTTTCTACCTCGATGCCAATAGTCACCAAATCAATAGATGTGATAGTCGCAAGTTTGTCAAATGCACCTGGATGATTCACGCTCTGCATTGCAATGTAGTGAGGCAAACTATCCAATTTCTCTTTGATTGCAAGTAAAAAGAAGGGTAGCGCATGATAAAAAATTTAATTAAATAAAAGAGCAACCCTTAAAATACAAGGATACACTAGGTTACTTTCTGAAATATTGTTTTTGTTAGAATATGATCCTTGATACAGCTTGTTAGTTTAATATGTTATGTACTCAATTGATTAGTTATATATAATATTATTATATTTATATAAATACATATTTATTATTAATAAAAACTTAATTTTTTTTAATATTCATATAATATTAGATTTATTAATTTTAAAGTAAATATAAAGTCCATGACAAAAAAATACTTTGTAAGGAAAATTATAAAGTTGTTATAATTACAGGATTCATATTGCATCAAAACATTGTTCCTAAAATGTTTCTGGTCGATACTCTTTTAAATATTGGACATTTATTAGAGCCGTAAAGACTGATATATATATATATATAATGTTATTTCTTTTATAAAATTAAATAGTTGTTCTCATAAACTAAGGTGTAAATGATATCTATAACTAATATGTAGGTGTTTGTCATAAGACATGTACACTGAACTGACCCGCATGAGAATTCAATATGGAGAAATCACATATATCTATGGAAAGGCTCACGTGACGGTTATGAAAGTGATCTTTAGATTTAATATCACTAAGTTATCTTATATAGATAATGTTATGCTTCGATCCAGTTACATGTTATCTTAATCGAGATGACAAAATAGTAGACATTAAGTATAACATTAACTATATGAAGGTACTTGAGTGATCAAGAAATGATTCATCACCTTAGATGAATTATAAAAAATGTTATGTCTGTTCTGAAATAGTATTGACTAAAAAATTCTTAGCTAAGGTGGAATGAAATTTGAAAAGAGTTTCAAATCTTATTCAAACGATCAATGACTATTATGTAGAGAACAAACATGATTTAACATGACATACATACTTCATGCTTTAATATTAAATCAAAACATTATTGATGAAGGGATATTAATTACATTGATAAACTGGTCATTAAAAGATTAAGTCAAACCACTAATAACTTTTCTAATATTTGAGGAATCATGACACGTTAGACGATGCATCTGATCTTCAAATATAAATTAATGAATTGTTTATTTGATAATAAATTAAATTGTTTAATTCTATTTAATTAAAATTAGAATTTATATTTGGACCAACATATTAGGAACCTGATGGGTTGCACATATTAAGAACCATTAGTCATAAATTAAACTTGAATGATTTAATTAAGTATGACTTGATTAAAATATATTTTAAAAATTAAAGACTATAATATAATTAATACAGAGAATATATTTCTAGACTTAGAAAAATCAAGTAATGATTTGATTGAGTTAATTTCTAAAATTTTTCTGAATTAATATATGAATATTATTTCAAGGGAAAATTAATATTTTTGTCAATTTATAGAGTTTTTTCAGATTTCTTTATAAATAACAAGTTTTGTCTCTTTATTTTTTAGTGATTGTTTGTTAGATAAAAAAAACTATGTAAACACAAAATTAGAGCTAGCACCTTAGGCATAGCAATATTTCTCTTAAATAGAGATTTAGAAGATTTTTCATTGGTGGTTCGTGTGGATTACCATTGAAGACCAGATAATTAGATAGCTTGTGATTTGTGACAACCCAACCTTTAAAGAATTATTAAAAGCCAAAGAAGAACAAATCTTCATGTATTAAATTCCTAAAGAACTCTAAATTTATTTAATAAGATTATAAGAAATCCTGAATAATCTTATTTCATAATTTTCATTGCGTATATGATATTCATAAAACCCAACATAACTAACCCATATTTTAGATGAGATGATGGACTCCCATTTGTACTATTTTCTGATAACATCCAAACTCAATCGAGACAGCAACTCTGTATATAGTGATTGTTTTCTCTTCAATACTTGGATAAAGGCATTCAACCCAAGCCATTCAACTTCTCCATCCTCCAATACAAGACTTTGCAGAGACAAGATCTCAGGTGCATAGAACGCATCCTTCTTTTTATGAGAACACACATATGCCTAGTAGTCAATGAACAAAGAAAGAGAATAGAAGGTAATAGAGGTGAAAAGGGAGAAAAAATAAAAAGATCCCCTAAACTAGTCTGGATCCTAGTTTAGAAACTGAAAGAGAGCATATAACAAAAGAGTTGTTTGTTAGCATCTTAATAATTAGCAAACTTTGTGCATATAACCAACAATTCAATCCCAGTTTACCATAGAAGTGAGTGAATCTGAATAAAGTAAGCTTCATAATATCAATTTCAACTACAAAAAAGAACATCTGAGAATAGATTCATACATCAAGGACCATTCAATCATGTTTACATAGAATTTACACTCAGTCGGCAATGGAAAGACATGTCAGAAACATAACAATGGAACTTAATTGCACATAACAAAAATGCTTGGTAGATGTTTAATCTGGCAACAGGTGTTGAGTTAATATTAGAATCCAAGAATATAGGATGGCACTTGGGTCTCATGAAGTAGCATTGCACAGCTTCCTATTCACATGTTTATAAGGCAGCAAACAGTAAGAATATAGTTTAAATGGTTATTCAGATACCTATTAATAGATTAAACAAGTTATCGCTTAAACACATTAAATAAAAATATCGAGTGTTATGGAGCGTATGGTAACAAGTTTAAGAGATGATTGTTATACAAAACATGTTGATGTGAACCAAAAGGGGAAAGTTCCATGAGCAAGAGGAACCAACACCTTATACAAGAACATGAGGAATCCACCTCAAAACACTAAAGGGTATCATCTCTTGTTTGTAACCTTAGTGTAAAATTTCATCAAATTAATAGTTTTAACACATAATAAAGTCTTGGGTTCGCTATGGGTGCCAAACCATACGGTCTTGAATAAAAAAATAAGTCTAATCGGCATCTATTAAATTAATTAACATCAAGTTCTCCTAAATAATTCAGTTCACACAAGATTTTTTAGCTGGAAAAGAAAAGGATCTCTTTTGAGTAATGTTATAATAAAATCTACTTCCTAGAATAAGAACATCCTTTGATAGTCAAATAATGTATACATCTTCAACAGATTCTCCATCCCATTCAGATTATTTGGATCAATTTACAATTCTAGAAAAAAATCCTAAAGACTAAAAGTCTTTGGGGCAATAGCTTACAGCTATGAGTTTCATGGCATCCATTAAAATTAACAACCAAAAAACACCGCAGGAAAGCCAAAGTAAGCATATGGATAAGACCTATCCAGCAAAAACACTAAGAGATAACCTCGCATAATCTGTCTGGACTTCTAAAGTGCACAAGTTTAAAAGTATGCCACTCCATTGAAGAAAGGTGATATTGTCCTCACTAATATAGAGCTTGTTTGACTGAAGCCCTGATACGTTTTCAATATCTATACTAAGACAACTTTTCCTCATTCACGAAGCAGTTATAATCCCAAAATCCACTCCGTGATTGAGAGAAAAGGCTAGTAGCCTGCTTTTCAGAAGTTGATATAAAAAAAAGGTCATCAATGAACCTAAAAAGCATGTAATGAGGGGGTGAGATGAATCTATCCCTACTGCAACTTCCTATAGCAGAAGTATCCTGATAGGAATGTCTTCTGGATAAATCTTTAAGAAAAGGAAATATCACATTCCTTTCAAGGTGCCCATAGTATAAGGAGCATAGTAGAGAAGACTATGAAGAGTTGTTAAATTCTGACTTCTCACTTTATTTCAAAATGAATTCTTAAATATATACAACCTCTACATATCTATATTAGGACAGCTATTAACTACACATAAATAGGTATTATTGCTAGGTTCTGATTTATAAAAAAGGATATCTGACTTTCTATTATTACTCCCTACAAATCAGCTTCAAATCTGCCTTAATTACTTTAGAATCTTCAACACTCCCCCTCAAGCTGGATGGAAGAAATCTTTCATTCCCAGCTTGTCCAAGGTGTTTTTGAACACAGGATTCTGAACACCTTTAGTAAGTATTTCAGCAAGTTGTTCCCCGGTAGGCACATAAGGAGTGCATATCAATCCACTCTCTAACTTTTCTTTAATGAAATGTTTGTCTACCTCCACATGTTTAGTTCTATCATATTGCACTGGATTGTGTGCTATTGCAATAGCAGACTTATTGTCATAGTACAACTCCATTGGTTCATCCTACTTGATTTTTAAATCTTGTAGGATAATCTTCATCCATAGTAACTCACAAATTCCAAGGGCCATTGATATGAATTCTGCTTCTGCACTTGATCTTGACACAACACTCTGTTTTTTGCTTCTTCATGTCATAAGATTTTCTCCCAGCAGAGTACTATATCCTGATGTTGATCTTCTATCTATTAATACACCAGCATAGTCTGCATTTGTATAGCATTCAAGGTTCAGATTCCCATGATTTTTATACAAAATTCCTTTTCCAGGAGTAGACTTCAAGTATCTGAGGAGTCTATACACTACCTGGAGATGTGAATCTTTCGGGTTGTGCATAAATTGACTCACCACACTCAAGGCATAAGCAATGTCTAGACGAGTGTGAACTAAGTAGATTAACTTACCAACTAACCTTTGGTATTGACCCTTGTCAGTTGTGGCTCCTTCCTCATCATTCTCAAGTCTGTGCTTTAGATCAATAGGTGTTTCACATGGTCTGCAGTCAACCTTTCCTGTTTCCTTTAAAAGGTCAAGAATATACTTTTGTTGAGAGATAAAAATCCCTTTTTCTGAATGTGACACTTCTATGCCAAGAAAGTATTTCAACTTCCCCAATTCCTTGATTTCAAATTCTGTTGAAAGTCTCTTTCTTAATTTATCTCTTTCCACAAAGTTATCACCTGTTATTACAATGTCATCAACATAAACAATTAGAATAGTAACTCCCCCTGAAATGGAGTGTTTGATGAACAAAGTATGATCTCCTTGGCTTTGCCGATATCCCATAAAAACCTTGGCTTTGGTGAACCTTTCAAACCAGGCTCTAGGAGACTATTTTAAGCCATAGAGTGCCTTTTTTAGTCTGCAGACCTGGTTGGGAAGAAGGGAGTGACTGAATCCTGGTGATGTATCCATATAAACTTCTTCCAACTCTTCATGTAAGAAGGCATTCTTAACATCATATTGTTGCATCCACCATCCAAGATTAGCAAATAAAGAAAACAGAATTTGAATGGTGTTCATCTTAGCAACTGGAGCAAATGTCTCTTGATAGTCTATCCCAAATGTTTGTGTGAATCCTTTTGTAACTAACCTGGCTTTATACCTTTCTAGGCTGCTATCAGCTTTATATTTCAGGGCATAAACCCACTTACACCCTACTGTTTTCTTTTTTTTTGGTAACTTAACTATTTCCCATGTTTGATTCCTCTTTAGTGCATTCATCTCCTCTCATGACAGTTTTCCAATTCTCATTTCTTAGAGCCTCATGTAAGGTTTTTGGGATAGATATAGTGTTTATTTTTTAGAGAAAGGCTTTGTGTGATGGTGAGAACTTTTGAAATGACATAAAATTAGCTATAGGATATAAGGGATTCTTAGTGCATTCTCTCTTCTTCCTTTTCTAATACCAATTAGCTGATCAAGGTCAGGAATAGGTAGAGATGAATGAGAAAGTTCATTACCTTACTCTGGTTCGGATTCTTAGGCTTGCAAAAGAGTCAAATCATATTGTATCCTTCTTCTATATACCTGAAGAGGTCTGTCAGTAGTAGTTTCTCCCTGTAGAGTAATATTTAGAGACTCACAGGATGGTGAAATGGGAGATGATTGCTGCCTAGACGGGATTTGGAATGAAAAAATATCAAAGTCATTGTTAGTCTTATCTTTTGTGTTGTTTTCCTTCCCCTGAAGAGAAGATTTATCGAAGAAAGACTGATTTTCATTAAAACTTACATCCTTTGACACCAGAAATCTCTTTGAAGATGGATGATAACATTTGTAACCTTTTTGTGTGATGGAATATCCTATGAAAACACACTTAAGAGCTCTAGCATCAAGTCTGTCTCGTTGATGTTTATGAATGTGAACATAGGTGACACCCAAAGATCCTTGGGGGAATTTTAGAACAAAAATTATTCTTTAGAAAGAATTCTGACAAATAGTTTAAAGGACTTTTGAAACCAATAACTCTTGAAGGTATTTGATTTATCAAATACGTAGAGGTTAAAACTGCTTCTCCCCAGTAATTTTTTGGAACTTGATGTTGGAAAGGTAAAGCTCGAGTAGTTTCAAGGAGATGTCTATTTTTTCTTTCTACCAACCCATTTTGTTGGGGAGTATTAACATAAGATAATTGATGAATAATCCCTTCTTTTTCAAAGTATTGTGATAAAATCTGATTAAAGTTATCCCTAGCATTATTAGTTCTAAAACCCTTTATGTTAACCCCAAATTGATTCCTTATCATATTTGTAAAGTTCAGAAGGATATGACTCACATCAGATTTTCTTTTAAGAAAGTAAACCCAAGTCATTCGGGTGCAATCATCAATAAATGTTACAAAATCTTTTACTCTTGAAATGAAATATTAGGAATGTTATATAGACCCTATATATTTGAGTGAATTATAGTAAATGGAGACACAAATCTTGAATCACTTATAGGAAAAGTCACTCTATGGTGCTTTGCAAATTCACAGATTTCACAATGAAATTGTTCAACATCAAGATTTTTAAATAAAGATGGAAACATGTTTCTAAGAGTCTTAAATGATAGATGTCCTAAACGACGATGATGATTCCAAACATCAGTTTTATTAGAATTAACTGAAATGAATGATAGAGAAGGGGAGTTACTACTGCTGCCTTACACTCCAAGCATGTACAGCCCATCCTTGACTCTTGCTTGCCCAATCGTCCTCCCCATAGCTGGGTCTTGAAATATATAGTGATCAAGGAAGAAAGTTACACTACAATTTATGTCTTTAATTAGTTTTCGGATAGACAACAGATTTGTAGTAAAATTAGGAACATGTAATATTTTTTTAAGAGTAAATACAGGATTAAGAGGGATTGTTCCATGGCCTACAACTGTGGTTGGAGATCCATCAGCCACTGTGATTTTCTTATTGCTAGGACAATGTTGAAATGATGTGAAGGCACCTGTAGAATAAGTCATATGGTCTGTTGCACTTGAATCAATGACCCAGATGCTAGAATGGTTCTTGTTTGAGGCACTAAAGACATGAGAAATTGGAATTTTACCATTTTGAGCAAGAGAGCATGATCCAAATGGTTTCTACATTGTGTTGAGTAAGATTCCTAGGCATTCAATCTCTTATTTGTTGAATCCTCTCACCTCTAGGGTGCTAGACTCATGTGCTGCCTCTTCTGAATTTGTTAAGTGTGCATGTCCTCTTAAATGGTTCCATTTGTATCCTCAATTACGCCCCATCCTTGGTGGTTTTCCATGGAATTTCCAGCAGGTCTCCTTTGTATGACCTGTTTTCTTGCAATAGTTACAAAACTGATCATCTTTAAAGAATTTTCTCCCTTCAGTCTTCACTACTTCTGCACCATTCATGGCATCATTTTGGTTTCTGCTAGCATCACTTAGGTTTCTGCTATTAGTTATCATCATAGCAGAACCTTCAGTATCTGGAACCTCAAGCATCACAGTTCTCCTTCCTTCTTTAGCCCTTATTACTGAAAATACCTTATTGAGTGAGGGCAGAGATTCCTTTCCAAGTATTTGGACTCGTATTTGATTAAATTCTATTTTGAGTCTTGCAAGAAATTCAAATATCCTTTCTCTTTCTACATAATTCTTTAAAATCACAACATCATCACTACACTGTATCTTAAAATCCTGATAATAGTCTAATTCCAACCAGAAACTTTTTATAGTATTGTAATATTCAATAACCATCATATTACCTTGTTTGGTCATTGAAAGCTTCGTCTTAATCTCATAGATTAACGTAGCATCCTTTACTTTAGAGTAGGTCTATCTCACTGCATCCCATATGTCTTTTGCTGTAACCAGAAACATACAAGGCCCACAAACTTCTAGCATAATAGAGTTCCATAGCCATAACATAATCATGGAGTCTTCTTCATCCCAGAGTGTAAACTTTAGGTCTTTTGGACTAGGAGGATTGTCCATCAAATGATTAATCTTTCCCTTTTCTTTGAGAAAGGTTTTTACTATCTGTGACCATTTTAGATAGTTTCTTCCATTCAGTCGGTAGGATGACTGTAAACTCTGGAATTCCCCTGATATTTGGGTTTCTTTTGTAGTGTTTTCAGACATGTTTTTTTCAAATCTAGATAGGTCTGCTAGAGTAAGTGACTAGAATTGTCAAGACAGATGGGAATGGAAGAGGAGAAATCCAAAATTTAGAGAGAGATAGGCTAAAAATAAAATATAGGCTCGGTTTAGGCTTTGATACCATATAGAGAGTTGTTAAATTCTGACTTCTCACTTTATTTCAGAATGAATTCTTAAATATATACAACATCTACATATCAGAATGAATTCTTAAATATATACAGCATCTACATATCTATATTAGGACAACTATTAACTACACATAAATAGGTATTATTGCTAGGTTTTGATTTATAGGAAAGGATATCTGACTTTCTATTTTTACTCCCTACAAATCAGCTTTAAATCTGCCTTAATTACTTAAGAACCTTCTACAAAGACAAAGTGCTTCCTTGAGGTATACCTTTAACTTGCAAGTAAAACTTGTCATCCAACTGAAGTACATTGCACTTCACATGCTCAGTGAGATTGAAAAGAAACTGTTCCTTTTTCAGATACCTACCACACCCCTACAAAATAACATAAGACAAATTTTCCAGCAACAGTTAGCTTTTGACAAGAAAACATATCTACAACAGTAGAATCTTTATACCTCGGCAATTAGGTCAACCATATATGTTTAAAAAAGTGATTGGTTTGTTAACCTGTTAATATAATAAATGAGATCCGACTGCCAAGTCTATTTGCAAAAGGGGCTCAAGAAAAGTGAATAAATGAGGAAAATGAATTGGTGGTTAATGGAATTACTGTTCTCAGAGTCTCATATGAAGTAATGCAAGTGAAAATATAAGAAATTGTACGCTTTATTCAACATTGAAGGATCATTTCTGTTGGCAACACTACTACATCTTTTCTGTTTGATACAACCAATGATACATATATAAGTGGAGCGTTCCTCTTTTATATTTCCTCTAAAATTGGATCCATTTACAATTTTGTTTACTTCGGGATATTAGCTTATTCAGGATCTAGGCTATTAATCCTCTTCCATGTTCTCTTCTCTCTTATATTCTATGTCTTTCTTCATATAGTAACCTCGGTTACTAATCACTACGACAAAGATCCTCCCAAAACATATCCTTAATCCATTCCAATTCTAAATAAATCAAACCCTAACCAGAATTCCTATCTAAAATCCCTAATTCCCCAACCACCCTAGCCCACCACAAACTCTTCGTAGGACACAAATCCAAATGTGCCCTAATCACCTTCATCTCTCCTTCCCTTTGGTAAGTCCATAAGTTAATTTTATGGTAAGGAAACTGATTAGGATGAACTTGTTAGACAAAGAAAGTATAAGGAGAAATTAGCAAGTTCTTAAAGATTGGGGATTGATATGTTAACGGGTATATAAGTTGGAGACTGATTTAAAGTTATCTTTTTTGTCAGTTTGGTTGAATGACCTCCCTTCATGAGAGTCTCTTTCATTAAATAGAAAGAATTCTGATTTACATTCCATAAAATTTGCTACTATTAACTATAATCTCGACCTAATTATAAAAAGCTAATTACACTATGATTACACAAATATTTACAACTGTTTTCTTGACATAAATAACAAATATGTATATGAAAACTAATGATTCTACTGAAAAGGATCATGCTAACATCCCTTCTCAAATTGATGCAGGGTGATCAAGAAGCATCAATTTGCCAACTAGAAACTGATGGCGTTGACGAGTCATTGATTTGGTAAACACATCAGCGATTTGAAGGTCAGTAGAGATATGTGGAAGAGAAATAACGTGAGTATCCACGGCTTCTTGAATAGAATGACAATTCACTTCGACATGCTTGGTACGCTCATGAAAAACAGGATTGGTAGCAATCTGAATAGCACTCGTGTTGTCAGCATGAAGAAGAGTAGGAGTATTCTAGGGAAATCCAATTTCTGCAAGCAGTCCACGAAGCCAAACAGCCTCAAAGCAAGTAGCTGACATGGCTCTATATTCAGACTCAGTTGAAGATTTGGAAACACAATCTTGTTTCTTACTCTTCCAAGATATCAAGGAATCACCAAGAAACATATACCAACCTATGACAGAGCGACGTGTATCAGGACGACCTGCCCAATCGACATCACTAAAAGCAACAAGGCGGATAGAAGAACTAGCAGGGTAGAACAGGCCACGGCTAGAAGATCCAAGTAGATATCGAATGATGCGACGAACAGCTACCAAATGTAAATGACGAGGAGATTGCATAAATTGACTGACTTGCTGAACTGCACAAGAGATATCAGGTCGAGTAATAGTAAGATAATTCAAGCTGCCAACTAATTGCCAATATAGATTTGGATTAGGCAGAAGATCCTCGTCATCACGTTGAAACTTAACATTCACCTCCAAAGGAGTATCCACCGGAGAAGAATCTTGAAGACCAGCCAAAGCAATCAAGTCCAGAGCATATTTATGCTGATGCACAAATACACCTAGAGAAGAAGAATGAACTTTCAATCCCAAGAAGTAAGTAAGAGAACCAAGGTCCTTCTTGTGAAAGCAATCCTAAAGATGGTGCTGAAGGTTGCTAATCAATAAAAAATCAGTGCCTGTAATGACAATGCCATCGACATAAACAAGAAGGAGAACAAAACCAGTAGATGTCATGCAAAGAAATAAAGAGGAATCATATTTGTTTTGCACAAAAGAGAAGGGAAGCAAGGTAGTGCGAAACTTGTCAAACCATGCTTGGGAAGCTTGTTTCAAACCATAAAAGGACCGCTTCAACTTACACACAACTGATGTAGATGATGAGAACAAACCAGGTGGAGGTACCATATAAATATCCTCTTTAAGATCACCATGGAGAAAAGCATTTTTGACGTCCATTTGATGAAGTGGCCAACCTTGGGAAGCAGTGATGGCAATAATAGTGCGCACTGTAGTCATTTTGGCTACAGGAGAAAGTCTCCTCATAGTCCACACCATACTCTTGTCTATTTCCAAGAGCAACCAACCATACTTTATATCGATCTAGAGTTCCATCAGAGCGAAGCTTAATCGAGTACACCTATTTACACCTAATGGGCTTAACAGCTGGAGCACAAGAAACAAGATCCCATATATGATTATCCTGAAGAGCTTGAAGTTCCTCCTGCATGGCTTTCTGCCAACACTCATACTGGACAGCTTGTGAATAACATGATGGAACAATAATAGTGGATAGAGTAGCAGAAAAACCATACCGATCAGGAGTATGAGATACTCTCGTAGAGCAGCGAATAGCAAGCTGATGAGTAGAAAGCTCAGAAGCAATCTCAGGAGCAGTATCAGGTGGTGGGTCAGTCTCAAGAAGTGGCAAAGTTGGTCGACATCTTTCATACACAATTCCAGGCTTGAACCGCTCAAAAGATAACACATCCTCAAAATGAGGAAGAATAGGAGCAACAGAGAAAGATGCAAGATGAGTAGGGAAGAAATATTGATTTTCAAAGAAGACAACATTTCTAGAAATACAAAATTTGCCACAACTTAGATCATAACAAACAAAACCTTTGTGAGAAATACTATAACCTAAAAAGACACATTTAGCAGACTGAGTAGAAAGTTTGTGTCGTTCATGAGAAGGCAAATGAACAAAGCAAATACAACCAGAAGTATGCAAGTCATGATAGCTAGGAGACTTATGATGTAGACGATAGTATGGGGAATCAAAATTTAACACATGTGATGGCAATCGATTGATTAAATAAACTGCAGTAGACAAGGCTTCAATCCAGAATTTAGATGGTACAAAAGACTCAATCAATAAGGTTCTAGTGATATCCAAAAGATGATGGTTCTTACGCTCAGCAACCCTATTTTGTTATGGTGTATATGGACAGGAACGATGCGAGACAATACCTTTCTGCTATAAAAAATCATGAAATTCATGTGACATATATTCCCCACCCAAATCAGATCTTAATACCTTAATACCAGTAGAAAGTTGAGTCTCAATATAGGTGAAAAATGACTTGAAAACAGAAAAGAGCTCAGATTTGGAACGAAGGAAATACACCCAAGTAAACCGACTATAATCATCAATAAATGTCACAAAGTACTTGTAATTAGCATGAGAAATAATCGGTGTACGACCCCAAAATCACTATGAATAATATCAAAGCATTTTGTAGCACGACTGCAATGGAAAGGAAAAGGAAGAGTTTTACTCTTGCCTAATTTACAGGTAGAACAATAAAAAAAAAAACATCATGAGAAGAAAATTGAGTTTTATTTCCCAACAAACCAGAATTCAACAATTGAGACAAAACAACAGAATTTGGATGGCCTAAACGTTTGTGTCATACTTCCCTCTTATTTTGAATAGTTGTACAAGCAAAAGATAGACAACGAGGAATGGAAAAAAGTAGAAGAAATAATCTTCCAACTTTAGCCCCCTTCGCGATTACCTTCCCCGACACCTGATCCTGCATAAGACAGTCATTACGAGAAAAATACACATCACAGTTATCATCCACCAATTGACCAACCGAAATAAGACTAGTAGACAACTTTAGTGATACAAAAACATTCTTAAAAGTTGGAGTGATATCTCCAACCTTAGTAATTGGTATATGACCACCATTAGCAACCTGAATTTGTGATGAACCATGATACTCACGCATTTTTAAGCATACTAGATGAGTTGGTCATATAATTTTAGGCAGCAGAATCAGCAAGCCAAAATTGAGAATTAGAATTATTACCTTGTAGCCCCAAGGCTGAAAAGGCTGTAAGAATCATTTGTTGTACCATTTCACGAGTAAGAGTACTGGATGCAGCTATCGTAGATGAGTTGTCGGACACCATAGTTTGAAAGGCATTTATTCTACAATTTTGAGGACGAGTGGGGCAATCTTTGATAATATGACCTTGCTGTTTGCAATAATTGCAGAACTTCTTTCTATAATTGTTAGCAATATGTCCATATTCTTTGCAGCTATAGCACTATACATTGCTCATATTTCGACCCTTTCCTTTTCCCTGAGCTGCAAAAGCAACTGCAGCTGAATCGTCCTACTTAAAAATGCTTTGTGTAAAGAGACGCTGCTCTTCGCGCAGTAATTCCCTAAAACAAACATCCAAGGAGGGAAAAGGATCTCGATTCATTAAATTTGAGCGAGTAATCTCAAATTCAGATCGCAATTTCATTAAAAATTGATCGTGTTTGCTTTGCTCATGAACCTGTTAAACAACAGAGAGAGATTCGACTGATATTTTAGCATAAATAATATCAGTATATTCTACCCATAAATTCTGAAAACCAAAATAATAATCCTGAATGGAAAGATTGCATTGAGAATAATTAGAGATATCGTTTTCTAATTGAAAACATCTAGCATTGTTGTCTTGATAGTAAACCTTCTTCAGGTACTCCCACATGATTTTTGTTGTTTTATATGGCCTTAGATTAATAACAATAAGAGGATCAACAGACCCTAAAATCCAAGACATTACCCGAGCATCCTTGACCTTCCATTGAAGCAACTTTGTAGAATCGGAAGGGGCTAGATCACTGCCATCCACATGACCCCACAATTCTTTCCCCGTGACAAATACTTGAAAATAAAATTCCCAAGCAGAATAATTCTTTCCAGTGAATTGAACACTAAACAAATCAGAATTGTTTGATGTCATTGTTTTGACAAACCAAAACAAGAGTCGTCAAAGAAAATCCAAAACCCAAAAGACAACCAAGAATCAAAGAAAATCCAAAAAAAAAAACCAAGAGCCCTATGTATCTAGGACTGACCAAAACTCAATCAAGAAAACCCAAGAAAAACTAAGGCAGGACAATGGAATGCAGATTCAAAAGTGTAGCACTAATACCATGTCAGTTTGGCTGAATGATCTCCCTTAATGAGAGTCTCTTTCATTAAATAGGAAGAATTTTGATTTACATTCCATAAAATCTACTACTATTAACTATAATCTCGGCCTAATTATAGAAAGCTAATTATACTATGATTACACGAATATTTACAACTGTTTTCTTGACATAAATAACAAATATGTATATGTATATGGAAACTAATGATTCTACTAAAAAGAACCATGCTAACACTTTGTACAATTAAATTACATGTCAAAAATAAAACTAATAGACACAGTGACAGACAATATTGATTGAGTCTATTGGCCTTGTTTGACAACATCTGTATAATATAGGGTTCAAATGACTCAATTAACAACACGAGATAAATTGACAGATTGCAAATAACACAAGGGCCAAAATATGGTTTCAAGAGCAAGAACAATATTTCCTATAAAAACTACTTTGACACCCTCTTTCACATCTGAAAATTATCAAAATACACTTATCTTTTGGAGGAATGGAGAAACTATAACTACAGAATCACTTATGACTTAAAAGACTCAAAAACATATATAACAATGTATTAAAGTTGTTCGACTTCACTGTGGACTTTAAAAGTGGCAAAACATGATTGGAGGGTAATTTACTTTTTCAGGATTTTTTTTAACTTAATGCTTGTTCGAATTTAGGAGAACACAAGGGTAAACTTATGCGTTCAGCCTTATGCAAGGAAGCAGATACAGCTCTATGGAAGCCGGAATGTATGGTAACCTAGTAACTTCCATTCAACAGAAGGCATCACAGCCTTCTTATATCATCCTAGAAACAATAAGACTTCCAACAAGAAGAGCAACGCAAAAGCCATATCAACATCAGCCATAACAACACACTGATCAAAATCATTATTTCAAGTTTCAACCAATATATAACAGGAAAGGTACTGAAAAAAACTTCATCCCATGTAAAATTTACAAATGGATTCTATTGAATTTGCATTTGAGCAAATAAATTCATTATTGAAAATAAAAATAATTTTTTATGCTCAGGTTGTACGGAAAAAACTTATAAGACCAGGAAAGATGGTAAGAACAGAATCATAACTACATGAAAGACTAAATCATAGATAACACGTACCTTTTCTTCTTCAGCAGCAAGATCAAAATCACCATCTTCCTACATCATAGAAGATACAAGTGAGCATATAAATATCAAATATAAACCAATGACACCATTTATTATAACACTCACAAAAAAAAATTAAAGGAAAAACAAAAAAAAAATGTGGTGAGCTAATGGCAACATCAAAGTAATAGGGGTGCATAGATTTTGGACACAACTCAGGGTCAAAAGGTATTTTTTTTCAACAGCTGACCATGCTTCGAATAGGTAAGCAAATGCAATGCAAGAAAAGGGACTTGGTTGAAACTTCACAAGGCAAAAGGCAAAAAATATTCGTATTTTCAAAACTATTTATGTGACGCAAAATTAATGCATAAGCAAGTAAGCTTACACGTTTAGTGTAGGACAAAGGCAATAATTATGAGACAAGGTACATTTTTCTATTTTGCTATGATAGACAATATTCTTGCAATTTACACACAAATTTTGCTTGTCAATAAATCTGACACTTCTCCTACAACTAATTTATTTGCAAGGTTAGCATTGTTTCAAAATCTTGCACTAAAATGAAATTTTATTTGATTAAGAAACCAAAAAAAAAGAAGTTAGTAGGTAACAAGAAATTGAGAAAAGTTACTTCCATCAATAACTTTAAGCAGCAGTAGAAAGCATTTGTAAATTAGAAACATAAAATGGTATTATAATGAACTCAAATCATTATTCAGCTGGAGGAAGAGATTTTAACACTACTACACAATTCATATATGAATCTTAGCAATTATTAATTGGTCGCCTGTACATCTCAGTGCAAGTGGATCAGAAACATTTGTTTGTATGGGTGTTCAAACACTGAGCAAGACTAAGGCAAAAGGCTATAACAATAAGCACAACACAAATGTACATGTGGTGTGGTAACAAATTAAAAAAAAAAAAAAAAACCACCATGTAAAATGGTATTTAGGGTGTCCAGGGAATGAAAGACCACTGGAATTTTGCAAGGGACAACAAGTGTCGAAAATGTAACAGGAGTTATAGGTATCAATAGCTCAACTCAACTAAACCTCGATCCAAATCTATTTGCAGCTGTTTAGATGGATTTGATTCCTCCTTCCATTACACAAAGCAGTTTGTCCTAATATATGGAATCAAATGCATCAGAAACAACAACGAACACATTCGGCATCATAGTTGATCTTTTATTCAGATCAATTACAAACTAGCATGACTTATGGTAGATATCGTTATAGTCAAACACTGATGACCCTAACTTTTCTGGTTTTTTCAACCGTGTGCCTTTCAAAACAGCATGAGTATCATGAAGAACACTATTCACAGACTTAAAATGAATGTTCATATTTGACAGAATTAGTAAAGAATTGTGCTTTTCTCTGCATTCCAAATGAGTAAAGTTCAGAAGTGGATTTTTTAGTAGGCATTGTTGATGATGTTTTAAGATTTTCCATCATCCTTATTCCATTTTTCTTTGGAAGAAGCCTGAGCTTTGAGAAACAAAACAACCTGCATCCTATAATACTTTCAACACTAGCTTTATCCGAGCACTGATAGTTATGATCTTTCAAGCAAGAAGGGGGCCTATTTCTTAATTTCTCTCAAATTGAGTTCTTATGATAATATTTTTCATGTTTCCCATGCTCACTTTCAGTGACATAGAAGTTGGCTAGTACCAGTGGCACAACCAGAAATGAAAAGAACCAATATATTCATTTCTATAAAAGTAGTGTTTCAAATCATTTACAGCACCATTGCATTTATATAAACCCTTATGCAAGCCTGCAGTCTGCCCTGGCACATTATTCAGCATTCAAGTATCCAAGCAGCATGAATAGTGTTTATCAGACAGAAATAGAAACCCAGAAGCCTTCAATTTATGCATACATTGCTTTAGTGAGAATTTTTTGAACTTTCTTAGCCCAATAAACTTGGCAATATTTCTCCTTAAGATTCTCCAGTTAGCAGGACTTCCTAGCAAATCAGGAGGGACTGCATTTCTACAAACAATCCATACAAATGACACTACCTGACTTTTTGAGCAATAAGATTTTAGCATCGGTGTCTAAGGATCAATGGTTTCCAGAGTTTTATCACACCGTTCATTAACAAAAACTATGGAATTTCCCTGAGAATTATCTCTCTAAACCATCCCCCTAAAAGAGAATTGTCCACAAAAAAAATAAAAAAAAAATCAAGCAAAAGGAAATTAAACTAGTTTGAATTTTCACACACACCTCTCAGACTTCACAGAGGTCCCAGGATGAAAACTTACCTCAAACACTGAGTTTGAATTTTCCATGGCATTTTGATTTGATGATGAAACAGAGCAATGCCTCTGCATTAATCTTGAATGCTTTCAGCATTGAGTTTAACATATAAGAACCTTAAACAATTTAACAAGGGAAAGATACCTAGGAAGGAAAATAACAACAAATCAGTACACTGCTCATAGTGGTCATTTTGGATCCATTCTGCATGTAGTATATTCCTATCTTTTCCTAAAGTACCCATAGTTTTGCATAACCTACATGTTTGTGTTTTAAAAGACCGAAAAGCTTCTCCTAAATACTACCTAGTTTATGAGCAGGAGAGAGCAATCTGTGGCAGCAAGCACTTTCAGATATTTGGTTTGTTTGGCAAGACAGAAAATTCAGGACTGTTATTTTTTCTTCAAAAAGCTCCCTTTCTAATCATTAGTTTAATAGAAAGAGCACTTGGCTTCCTCAGGGTATCCTCTATCTGAAACTTTCTGAAGTTTAGAAAGCATGTTCATATTTGAATCACTTCCCTAGCTTCCTTATAATTGTCGTTCACAAAAAAGAAAGAAAAAACAATCAGTGTTGAATTAATATCATCTGATGGAAACTCTGACTCTGAGGAACCCTTGTCTATGGATTGGCTTGTATTGGATCTCAAATCTAGTGAAGACACTTTAAAACCGGATCAGATGGAAATTTTCTGCCACAAAAGTTTTGTTTTGGTTATTGACAGCGTGCCTGCCAGATTGCATTTCACTGTATAATATTAGAGATTCTATTGGCATTGTGGTATTAATATAATACATTTCTTATACTTGTTTATTCAGTATCGCACCATTCATAGCAGCCATATCAAGAAAGAAACAAAAGTTAAGGAAATATAGAGAACCAGTCTTACAGAGAATTACAAAATGGCTTGCAAATCCTCCTTCCCTACCACACCCATTTGGAGCCTAACAATTTCAAGGAACTTATATCCATGTTTGCTCCAACTAGGCCTATAAACAATCTAAGCCAACTATCTCATAATTCAATCTTGGCTCTAGCCGGAAAATATCACATTCACATTGAAGTTTCATGTAGGCATAGTTTAAAAAATGTTCTTCACTTCACAGAATTGTTTTAGATAGAATATTGCAAATAGAGTCTAAAAATGATTAAAGAGTAGAAAAACCTAACCAAGTGGTCTGTTGGGCTTGGTTTATATGTTCATAGTAGCCCGATGAGGTGAATAACATGAGGATTTATAAACATAAGAGGTGGTGCAAATGTTACTAGAAATCACTGAAGCATGGTTAAGAAAACAAAATAGTTAAGAAAACTCTTAACAGCAACAAAATATTGCATGTAGAGCTTGACTCACAGGCATGTGGATCTAATGAGACAAAAGCCTTGGCTGTAGGAAAGTGGCATTGATGGAGCACTTGTATCTTCATCAGATATGCCAAAAATACTCTGAATAAGAGACTTTGAACCAGCCAAATTAGGCTTCAGGCACTTCAGTACATCTAAATATCATTAAGGTTATACAATAACCAAGAAAACAGGAGCTAAGTTGGGAGTTTGTAACAAGACGACAACAGCATTGAGGCAGCATCTGCAGATACAAAAAAACAAAGAAAAAAATCTGATAAAAAAGAAACTAATTTGAGGAAACCATCTGTACAGACCATGGACAGAAAGCTATAAACAAACATGATCTTTAGAAGAAATTACCTTTCCAGAGCTGTGACTGGAACTGTTACTGAATTCAACCGGAAGCCTCTCAGGTGAGCTACCCCCATTTATAGAACCCATAATGTAAAAAATCTTACCACCAGTTTGTTCAACATCCAAAGGCCTTTGCTTTTTGCGGCGCTGCCATCCAAATAGCTTTCTAGATCTCAATCTACTCTGACACAAGCCTTGAAGAGCCTCATTTGAACGCCCTTCACTGTTGCCGGCAGCCGGTCCAGTTGTTTCGGATAATCTCCCAAATTCTAAAGCTTCGATTCATTTTTACTGATAGATTATTGAATTATTTTATCTTTGTTCAAAGATTAAAATTAAATTTTGATGGTGTTCTTGAATTTTAAAAGTCATTCTAATTGTATTAATAAAAATTTAAAAACAAATAATTTATTCTCGATAACAATAAATATTTTATTGCTTTAAAATATTTTAACAAATAAATACTTTATTTTTTATTTTAATTTAAATATTTTTATTATTAGTATATATACTAAAATTTTAAATTAATATTATCTATAAATTTGAATATATATTTAGTATATATTAATATTCTATTATTATATTTATATTAAAAGCATAGTTTCCACTAATTTTTATTTTATAGTTTTAGATTTATTTCAACTCTAAATTTTTCTTAAATATATTTTATATTTTAAAATAAAAAAGGTTAATATGTTTCGTGTTTACTATTTTTATTGTTGTAATTTAAAAAAAAAAACACATTTACATGTGACTGTAACCAAAAAAATATATATTCATTGCAATGAGATGAGTTTTCATGAATAAAAATCAAGTTATTTTAATTTTTATAAAATTAAAATTGTGTGAAATCTAATATAAAAAACATAAACTATGTGTTAACTTAATAGTTTTTTCTACATGGTTTAGAAAAAACAAAAACTACCATGATTTCTAAATCAACTAAATCAATTATTTTTTTTTCAAAATAATATTATTTTAATTTATTTTCTTCAAGCTACCATTATTTTTTAATCAACTAAAGGTATTGGTGAAGAACGTAATCAAACATGGAAAAAAAAAAAG
>Ga0325404_1001998_pt1 | contig 21708 bp, 6 predicted proteins | sample PopdelMetagenome_18_FD_205664 | JGI IMG/M metagenome (GOLD analysis project Ga0325404, IMG submission 205664) | Populus deltoides microbial communities from Bellville, Georgia, United States - Xylem-Control-R1 | ecosystem: Host-associated > Plants > Phyllosphere > Stem > Wood/Secondary xylem...
CATATTACCTTGGATTAGGTCGGAGCTTTTTTATGTTTTAAGTTCTTTCCATCTTTTCCTTTTAGTGTTAACATGTATAATTTTTATTTAACTTTTGTACTTAATAAGTTAAATACCAAATATATAATTTGAATATGACTTATATAGGTGTTCCAGTAATAATAATAACTATCAAATTAAAACCATATGAAATTCATTCAACTGCCCTATTATCATCTTTTATTACAAACAAAAATCTGAAGACAATCAACAATTATCTTAGGTAAAAAAATAATATAAATGTAGCCTTTTCATGGTTATAGATCTGTTTTTCTTGCTCCTCTTTTCCCACATCTCTGTAGTTTATATGTCAAACTAAAAAAGAGAAAGTTAGAGGTATGGTAAGACTTTCAAGGTAAAGAGGAATAGATAACAGGGTTTTTTTTGGGTTTTTTTTTAATATAGGTAAAGGGGATGATGTAGATATTGGGAGGCTTATTAAAGAGATATTTGATTTATTAATGAAGAAAATTAAAAACAAAGGAAACTGAAGATATAAGAATATAAGAATTCCAGGGAATGCTTAAATTTATATTGGTGTTAATTTATGAACAAAATAAAACTAAGTAAAATATGCTTGCACTCAATTTTTTTTATTGTTCCTACCTGCTTAAAATAAAAATAAATATGTAAAAATATAAAATTGTGTAGGAAATAGTTAATATTTGAAAATTATAACAAACTTATAAAAAATCAATATATAATTTTTTTTAGTTTCTTAAAAATGTTTGAAAAAATTTGGGAGAGGATAAAAAATAAGTTATTATATATTAAGAGTATAGTTAGTGTTTTGTAATATTAGAAAAATAAAGTATAAAAATATTATATAATTCATAGGATGTCCAAGGACAAGAGAGAAAGATGTTGCAACATGGAAAGGGAACGTTTGGTACTGCGTTTGTACCTGCGTTTCCTTCAAATTTGAATTTTTTTTTTTTGCTAAAATTGAGTGCGGTTTGTACTTTTTGGATCGTTTTGATGTGCTGATGTCAAAAATGATTTTTAAAAAATAAAAAAACATCATTGGCATGCATTTCGGCACGAAAAGCTATTTGAAAAGCACCCGCAACCACACTGCCAAACACGCTCTTAGTCATAGGAAGGTTGGCTCTTCATGGCCATGTTGAGGAATCAATCAACTTGTTTGTTGAGATGCAGGGTTTGAAAAACATTAATTCATCTTCTTGACCAAAAAAATATTTTTCATTATTCTTAAGTATTTAATAATATTTTTAATCATTTTCTAGTGACTCTCACTTGGATTAGATTGATATTTACTCGTGATGATGAAAGCATAAGATAAATTCAGTCTTGTACATATCATCACATACATTATAGATCTTATATCCAAAGTATGTGAAATCATTTTCATAATATCTTTCTAAATTTGTGTTTTAGGACACATATGATTGAAGAGACGTATCATATGCAAAATAGGTAACTATTCTCTTTTGGGAATCTTCTATGCTAATATGTTTTAACTCTTTTCTATGTACATGAATTAAAACAATACAAGCAAAATTTTTAGATCAATCTTTATAGGTCTTTATTCTTTGTTTATAAGTTATTTCTCTCTTATCTTTCATGGAGAGATTCTTAGACAACCAAATTTTTACTAACTAGAGTAAAGAAATGTCATTTTTTTATTAATAATATGTCATCTACATATAATATTAGAAAAACAACTCCACTTCTACTAACTTTTTTTATAAACACAAATCTCATATATATTTATTTTTATAAAATCAAACTATTTGATTATCTCATCAAAATGGATATTCAAACTCCTTGAAGTTTGCTTAAGTTAATAAATATTTTTTTTATAGTGTGCATACTTTATTGACAAATTTCTTAGACTAAAAACTTTCAAGTTGTCACATACATATCTTCTTAAAGATTCTCATTCAAGAATATGATTTTGATATCCATTTTCAAATCTCATAATCATAGTATGTAGTTATAGCAAGCATAATCTTCATGGATATTAACATAGCTACCAATAAAAAGGTTCCATCAAAGTTCACCTATTTGTCTTTGTCTATAACCTTTGACAACTAGTTTAACTTTATATGTTTGTACATTACCTTCTTTGTCAGTCTTTCTCTTAAAGATCCACTAACATCCAATGTGTTTTATCCCTTCTAGTGGATCAACCAAGGTCTATACTTAGTTGGTATACATGAAATTCATTTTAGATTTCATAGCCTCAAGCCATTTCTTATAATTAATATTAAATATTGGTTCCATGTAATTGGTAGGCTTATCAAGTATGACAACTCATCAGTTTCATCTTTCATAAGAAGTCTAAATCTTATTGGTTCATGTCCTACCAGATCTACAGAATTCTTATGTTTCTTGAGCTTCAAGCTAAATATCTAATGTTATAGCCTCAGGTTTAGGTTTTATTTGGATGTTAGTTTGTGGTTCATGAACTTCTTCAAGTTTTATTTTCCTCCCACTGCTTCTTTAAAGAACAAATATTAAAAAGGTGGCGTGATTTGAGACAAACATTCTTACTTAATGAGATGATATAAATAATATCCAATAGTTTCTTTTAGATATCTCACAAACTTATATTTATCTAACTTAACTCTTAACTTTACAAATATAATACTTTTCACATAAATATCACATCTCAAGTCTTTTAAGTATGATAATATTTGTCTATTACCATTCCATATCTCATATAGTCTTATCAACAAATTTTGATGGAACCCTATTTAAAAGATAACCAGTAGCTTATAGGGCATAGCCTCATAAAAAGAAAGGTGGAAGGTATATATAGTTTATCATAGATTGTACCATATCTAATAGGGTGCAATTTATCCTTTCAAAAACTCTATTATATTATGGTGTTCTAAGAGGTTCCTAGTATGAGAAAATCTCACTATTTTTAAATAAACTTGAAAATCTTGGTGAAATATTCATCACATTGATCCGATCAAAATATATTAATAGCCTTTTCAATTTATTTTTCAATTCTTTGAACCTTTCAAATAATTTAGACTTTCATTAAATACACATGAAAACCAAATTGAAACCAAATCAAAAACCCCTTCTAATCACTCTAAAAAAATAAAAACCAAATTGAAATCCAAAAAATCTTTATAGGTCATGATCTATTTTTTTTAGCATGGTTAAAGGAGAGAACTACCTCAATTAAACTCTCTTATCTAAGATGAATTCATTGACACAAAACTTGTTCTTTTTTATTACTCAAATGTGGCAAGCCAAGTTCTTTTTCCTCTTTCTTTTTTAATGGTTTTCTCTTTTTTATTAGAATTTAAGGACTAATATATAAATTCTTCCTTTTATAATTTGTTCAAAACTTTAATTTGTTCAAAACTTTAAGGTTGAGTTGTTAAAAATTTATGCAATCAAGTTCTTAATTTTTCTAGGTCTAGAATTACATTTTAGTCCTAAACTTTTAAAACTTATTTATAATCAAGTTAAACTTGATTAATTGTTCCAATTTAATTTCTTACCAATGATTACTTATGTGTGAGCCATTAAATTTCTAATATGTTGATCTAAATATAAGTCACAATCATAATTAAAATTAAATAATTTATTATATTGATTTATTTATATTTAAAGATTCAATTTAGCGTTTAGCAACATGTTATGATCTCCCAAATATTAAAAAATCATATATGGTTTGACTTAGTCTTTCAATGACGAGTTTCTTATTATACCTATTATTCCTTCATATTTGTTTTGTCAAATCATATTTGTTACAACATAGTTATTGACTCTTTAAATAAGATTTAAAATTCTTTTCAAATATCATTTCATTTGCACAAGGATTTCATAATTCATATTATAACATATTGAACATTGTCCCTTACTCATCCAGGATAATGATTCATCTCTTGATCATTTAAATATTTTTAAATAGTTTATACTATACTCAATATTTATCTATATGTAGGCTTTGAATAAGGCAACACTTAGTTAGGATCAAAATTTCTATATAAAATAACTTAGTGATCTCAAGTCTAAGGTTACTTACATAATTATTATACAAGTCTTTCCATAAAGACAAGTAATCTCTCAATATGAAATCATCATACACATATGTTCAATGTAATTATCATTTAACAAACAATATTTATATATCAATTTAAATTATCCTTAATATCTTAACCTATGACAACAACTTATAGCACCCCATATTACGATGAGCCGTTCTCTTTCCTCAAAATCCAAAGAAAATGACTCTTTTTAATGTTTTGTTAGGGGGAGGAGAGGTCTCATTTTTTAAAGGAGTCAACACCTAGTACTAGAAACCCTAACTAGTTAGCAAAAATATATGGTAAGAGACTAGTTATACTAGAGGGAAGATACCATCACCCTAACTCGTTCTACCTGATATAATCTGCCGATGGTTTATTTATGAGGTGATAATGGTTTTACCACGATGAGTTAAACCCTTATAAGTGGTTCAAACCTAAGCATTTTAAAGTTTAGTCAATGAATATTAGATTGAAAATAATATTTTTTATTTTAGCAATGATGAGTATTGCATAGAGAAGTTTTAACACTCTTGATTCTGATCTCATTGAATATTAAACTAAATATTTTATTCTTGAGAAAAGTTAAAAAAAATATATGAGAAAGTGTTGTTACTCTTAACATATGAGACACTAACTCACTATTAATCAATTTACCTTAAATATTAAAAGTGAATGACAAAACAATTTTTATTGATTAGGTTTTGGAAAACCAAGGTTTGTTTTTCCTTTTTTTTTTCTTTGAAATTTAGATAAATCTATTAATTTGCCTTTTAATTTTGATCAAATTCTAATAGGCGCGCAGCATGCATGCAAAATATTTTTTTATTTTTTTATTGTAATGCCAAAACAAATATATAAAAAAAAGATAAAATATGCTAAAATATTTTTTGGATTTTTGTTGTGAAAAGAAAAATGAACGTTTTTTTTTTTTTACAATACTAAGATATGCAGCCATGTCTTTTTTATTAAAAAATAATATAAAAAAAACTCGGCCATGCATGATTTTAAAAGATAACTTCAACGAAACCATGACCGCTCACCTCCTTTGACAAACCATGACTCCTCACCTTCTCCCATAATCCAAATCATCCTAAAACCCTAAACACCACCTTAACCTCAACCCCCATGCTCACTACTTGCAAGCACCTCGTTTGCCAACCCCTTTTCTAAACAAAAAAGAATTAATTCAAGAACAAAGCTAGCCCACCACCAATCCAACAATGTCTAAGCTTTTTCGGTTCGGTCTGGTTTTGGACTAAAATAAACAACCAAACCGATTTTTTTTTTAGTTTTTGAACCGAACCGAAACCGAAAACTGTTTCAAACCGATTAATTTTGGTTCGGTTTTTCTCCCTTCCAAACCGGTTCAAACCGATTGAAACTGAACAAACACAACGCAAAGGATTTGAGAGATGAAACCCTTAATCAAGGGATTGAATCCCCATCGAAAGATCTTGAAAGCCTTAAACATATCCTCGAAGCTCTCCAACTCAAAGGCCTTTAGCGTTCCAAGAAGCCAACAAATCAAACCAACCAAAGAAACTTTGTTTACGAAGAAACTCCAATAGTCCTAATGAAGCTAGCTTTAATGAACCGGCCAGATGAAAGATTGGAAAATTAAAAGAGAAGAAGACAGAATCGTGGGGGTCAATATTCAGGATGGTTAGAAAACCAATCCATAAGATCAAGATCTGCTCCACCTTTCGAAACTACAAAGTCATTCCATTCATGAAAACAAAGGCTATTGGAAGGGCTTAAGCTAAATTTCAGGGCATGTCCCTGAGATGAGTGGCTGACTTCCTTCATGAAAGGCATTGATTTTCATTTTAAAGTGGCCAGGTAGAAAGAAATGAAGATTTGAAAGCATGAAAGATTTGTCATTTGAGAGATGAGAGACAGAGAGGGGGCGGCTGAGGGGTGAGGAGAATTTATTTAGGTTTAGGTTTAGGGTTAGAAGCTATTTATACTTGTTTTTTTTTTAAGTACTAACCTGGTTGAACCGATTCGGTTCGGTTTGGTTTAATCGGTTTTAGACTTTAGAAACCGAAACCGAACCAAACCGAACCAGAATTTTTTTGTGATTTTCTAATCGGTTAATTCGGTTTTTTTTTCGGTTCAGTTTTTTTTTTATTTTTTATCCAGTTTTCTCGATTTGATCTGTTATTCAGTTTTTTTGCTCATCCCTACGTATAACCACCATCAAAACCTAACTCAGCCTACCATGCATGCCGCCGCCAACTATAGCCTTAAAACCTGTGATTCACCTATATTTTGAGCGATTTCCATCTTGGTTGGATCATCAGACTTTGAGAAAAACATTTATTAAGTATGGAGAGGCGACTAACCAGTTTATAGCACATATAAATAATTGAAGAAACTGGAGATTTGGTTTTGTTTCTATGAAATCAAATTCTATGAACATGGATCGTCTTCAACTAATTAACGGTATTTGGTTTGGAACATATAAGCTGCATGCCATCTGACGCGCTATCAGGCAGTATCCGGAGGGTCAAAAACCAAGGGTCAGAACAACAAACCACCAGTCCACCATATTCCTGTACCTGTTAAACAACAGGGTTTAAGAAGTTATGCCATGTGGTATGAGCGGGTAATCAAAATAATTTGTCTACTGTAATTCAGGAGAAGCAAAGCAAAGATGCTAGTGGTAGTCCAACTGTGCCTATGCATTTCATAATCCATGATCCTGTTGGGGAGGAGATTGTGTGGATGAGGAATAGCTTAGTGGAAGTGATAAGCGAAGGAGTCAATTATCAAGAGATAAAGCATGCTTTGATTGATAATGGAGTGCAATTCACTGGTTTCGGTTTATGGGTGCAACACAAGTTCTCGTCTTATTTGATTCTTGTGATGTTATGATGGAAGCAGGGGCGGAGCCAGGGAACGAATTTTTTTTCCAGCCCCTTCTTTAATAATATTTATAATTTTAGCTTAAGTAATAAAGTAATTAAAATCTTGGCCCCTCTTAATTTTATTTTCTACTTCCGTCACTGGATGGAAGCATTTGAATTGGGTATAGTACCATGAAGTATATACTTTGATGGATTAAGACCTAACATTGAGACGGATGGTCCTATCGATCGGTCTGCTTGGCTTGAAGTCACTGACCTACCAATTATTTATTAGAATGTAACTAGCATCAACAAGAATCTGCTAACATATGGCAGAGTTATTGACAAAATCAGTTTTCAATACGGCATTCTTGGTCATATTAACATTTTAATTGGAACAAGACAAAGCCGATTCATTAAGGAGTCAGAAATTGTAAGCTGAGAGGAACTGATTATCATGTTACTATATAAGAGCTTGATCCTCTGCATTTTCCAGTCTTTGAAGCTAATGAGTACAAATTGAAGGCCTTCAACCTCATGCTGGAGGAAGAAGATGATGAAACACAGTCCAGTAGTGATGGTACTCCAAAGGCTGTCAGTGTGGCAAGAGGAGAAGCTGATAAAACAAAGTCCAGTAGTGATGGAACTCCTAAGGTTGTCATTGTGAAAAGAGATGAAACTAGAATGTGTAACAAAAACGCTGTGAATGAGGAACTGATTGAACTCAAACAATCAATTCAGCTTCCACCCAATGGTTATTAAATGAAGGAAACACAAGGTGAAGCTCTTCTTTTCCAATGGCAGTGTTCAGCAGGTGGGGGAGGAACGTGAGGTGGAATCACCATATTCATTAGACTTTGAAATCAGAAAAGGGAATCTTCGTTACATTCAAAATTATAGTTCTTCTGTAACTGCAGAATTTATTAATGAAGATGAAGTGTAGGGGATGTTCAATGCGAGGCAGGCTTTGGGTTTTGGGAATGTGAAGGACTTGACAGTTTTGGCAGCAGACATTAGAAGACAGGTGGGTAGGGAGATTGCATATTAGAATGTAGCTCAAGAGGTCAATATGCAGCGATAGATTTGCATGAACCTATAGCTCACTGGTTTATGGTAGATTCAGTAAATAATGCGGGTGGGATTTTGGTAAAGTGGGATGAAAGTAAACTTAAGGTTCAGTTAATTAAATATAGGGGGCAATGGACAACACTATTTGGAATGCACATTCAGAAGAGTTTTAATTGTGCACTTATAGGAGTTTATGCGGGCAGTCTGGTCAATGAAATGGGAGAAACTTCTTATTTTAGAAGCTGATTTTGGGACCCCATTTTTTTTTTTTTTTAATTAATGAGGATTTTAATGAAACATTGCATCATCATGAAAGAAACAGTAGGTATTTGAATGAAATTGGCTATAAGGATCTCAGGAGATTCATTTTGCTTGTAATCTATATTGGAGTATCCCCTAAATGGCCATCGCTATACAAGATTTCATGGTAAATTGATGAGACATATTGATAGAGCCTTTTGCAACACGAGGCTGTCATTTGAAGTTTTCAGGACCGCTTTTCACCGGTATCCAAGAGGGCTGTCTGATCGTTGTCAAATGGTCCTAGGGATGCAGAGTCAAAACTACGGCCGGAAACCATTCTGATTTATAAGTTGTTGGGTTTCTCAGCCCATGTTTATGAAAAAGACTTGAGGCTTCTTGGTAGGAGTGTTGCTTCAAGTACATTGGCAGGTTTAGTCTGGTTCGTAAGCTTGCATATCTGGCTATAAAATCCAGAATATGGAATAGCAGAGACTTCAGTAATCAGGATGCGAAGTTGATACAGATACAGAGTAATATTTAGAGAATGGAAAAGGAAGGAGAAGATAGATAACTAACACAAGATGAGATTACTAAACTATAAAAACTCAACTCACAGCAATGGGAAGTCAGTAAATGAATCGAAGCAATTTGGAGGCAAAAGTTAAGACAGAACTAGTGCAAGCTATGGGATAAAAATACCAAATTCTTCCACTGGCAGTAAATATTAGAAAGAGCAGAAAAATAATTACACGAATCGACCATAATAACATGACACAAACTTCTCCAAAAGGCATTAATGAGGCAACAGTTTCATACTTTTCAAGTCTATTTACAGAAGACGTTACTGAAAAGGCTAGAATGGGGTCAGATGGTTTCAGTAGACTTTCTCCCACGCAAGTTAAACAACTAGAACAAGATACAACAATGGAAGAGGTCAGGCAAACGATGTGGATGGATCGAAGGCTCCAAGGCCAGATTACTTCGCTTTTACTTTTATAATAAAGCCTGGTATTTAATTGGGAATGATATCTTTGACATGGTGTTTGAGTTTTTCAGACTTGGGAAATAACCAAGAGGAATTAACATTTCTTATGTGGCATTAGTCCCAAAATCTAAGCAACTAACAAAATTTCATGAGTAACTTTTATTGCATGGATTGTACAAAATTATTGGTAAACCACTCTCTACCATATTGAAAGTAACTTTTATATCCTACCGGAGGCAGGTGCCAGCCCACCCCACCCCCCCACCCCCCCGCCACTGGGTAGGAAGATTTTAGATGGTTTTATAATGGCTAATAAAGTGGTCCACAGTGTTATGAAAAGCAGACAACATGAATTTATAATAAAAATGGATTTCTATAAGGTTTTTTACTTTGTTATATAGGAGTATTTAGGAGTAATGTAATATATAAAGGAGCCTTGGCAGAAAGTGAATCTCCCTAATACATGAATGCTTAGCGAGGGTTGCATCAAGGTTATCCTCTCTCACCATTTTTGCTTGATATAGCTGTGGAAAGCTCTTCAGTTCTGTTTAAGAGAGCATCAGCTTCAAGACTTGTAGAAATATAATTGACAAAATAGAATTTCCATGTGCATTCTCATTCACATCACTACTATGAAAATGACTGGCACAACCAAGGGTTGAAATATTCATATGGCTGTTTCTCCAAGAACTTTTTTACCATAACAAATTTTAATGACTTTGAGCCAAGCAATTTGGGACCTTTTTGCAAAGAAAAAACTAAACATGTTAGTCACCTTTTTCTACATTGCTTTGAATCCTGGAAGATTTAGCAATGTTTTTTGTTGTATTATCTGGTGTGAGCCAAAAACCATAAATTAAGTAGTTTTGTAGTGGAGCATAATGGTTAAAGGGAAGTTCTAGCAAAGAGCATTTACAATGCTATTATATGAAATTTTATGGACCTAATAGGTCTGTTTGGAGCATTGTGGCTGCGGTTACTCTTCAAAATACTTTTTGTGCTGAAATACATCAAAATTATTTTTTTTATTTTTTAAAAATTATTTTTGAAATGAGCGTATCAAAACGATCCAAAACATACAAAAAAACTTAATTTTTAGCAAAAAAATTATTTTTTTAAAAACACGGGTACAACCGCGTTTCCAATCACAGCTAATACAAGGAACAAGTTGCTTTTTTAGAATAAGATGTAAGGTTAAGGCCCCGTTTGTTTGCTGGAAGGTAGTTTCCTTTTGGAAAGTGAATTCTGGAAAAATAAATTATTTTCTGATGTTTGGTAGTGTAATGAAAAATAAGTTGGAAAACACTTTCTAGTGTTTGGTTATGTCATGAAAAATAAGCTGAAAAATAACTTATTAATGTTTTATTTTTCTCAAGTTTATTAAAATAATGAGAAACAAATCTTACAAATTAAAAGTTGAATGAGAATGAAATTGAAAAAAAATATAATTTCATAAATTATCTCAAATAAAATAAATAATAATCAGATTAATAGAGATCAAATCTAAAAAATAAAAAAAATGAAAGATGAAAAAATTAAAATAATAATAATTAACATTTCATAAATTATTTCAAATAAAATAAGTAACAATCAAAAGAATGGGGATCAAATTTGATACATAAAAAATTTCAATAAAAAAAATAATAAGGAAAAAGCAAATAACAATTATAAAAATGAAGACCAAAGTTAATATAAAAATTAAATTTTAAGAGATGAAATTGAAAAATAAATATTTAAAACAAAATATATATATATATAGCAATCAAAAGTTTGAGTAAATTTGATATAATCAGCAAATAATATGATATTTCTAAATTTTTCACAACTTTCAAAAAGTGTTTTCCGCCTGAATTTTTCAGGAGAACACTTTTCTGGAAACCAAGTCAAATTTTCCTTTAACTGAAAAGTATTTTCCGTTGACTAACTTTTCTAATGACAAACAAACACAGGAAAGTTTGGAAAATGATTTTCCAGAAAGTGATTTTCAAGAAATAAACATAGCTTAAAATGTAATGTTTTAGTTCATTCTTCATCGTCTAGTTCTTTGGTTAAGGCCATGAATGGTAATTTCTCATATGCTAGAAATGATATATTCATAGGTTCTATGGTATTTTGGAATGATCTAATTGATTAGGTGATGAGTGTTTGTTATATAGGTTTTAGTTGGTTGTTATTTTTCTACAAACTTCTATTTATAGAGTTTTGTTCATCTTTGTTACTCTGTTTCTAACAACTAATATATTATTATTCAGATCAAACCCACTCATAAGGTTAGAATTAAATGCAATCATGCTACTATGTAAAAAAGATGTTCTTGACACGTGGGAAAAAAACTTGCAAGAAAACTCAAATTTAATCCTAAGACAAAATTAAAATCTGCTAACACAACTAGACCATAAGGAAACCTGTATAATTTGTATAATATCAAATTAAAGATGTTTTTTATATTTTTTAAAGATGGATTTATATTAAAAGATGTTTTTTATATTTTTAAAAAAAAAATTTTGATATTAACACATCAAAATCATACAAAAACATAAAAAAAAATTTATTTTAAACAAAATAAAATAAAATTTTAAAAAACACAGTTGACACCCACTTTTCAAATACACCCTAATGGTGGGTGTGTAAAGAACAAACAGCAATCTTTGCCCCCTTTGCTTTTGATGCATCACCAAACATCTTCCTAAATTAAATGAAAAGGGTCACATGATTGTAAACAAAGCCACGCAAAAATATAGGTCATGGCACACAGTTAACCAAAAAGAATAAAAGAACACACTCCGATGAGTTATCACGTGAGTTTTTTTTTTTAAGGCAACACGTTTTCATCTCCTTTAAAAGGCACCAATCTGCAACTTTTCTATTTTGATCTTTTTCATATATTCACAACTTAGAAAAGTCATGTTCTTGAACCTAACACATAGCCTCAACTACAACCACGCCAATGGAAGAAAACATGAGAATGCTAAAGGATTAGGTTGAGAAACTTGACCTGGGACTGCTACACTCATAGCTAGCTACTGCTTACTGGAAGTTTGTTTTTCTAAGAACAAGCTTTTATGGTCGTCATTGGGAGGTTTTGGTGAGAGAAAGGTTTGGGTTTGTGTTGGGTTGCTGTTTGTGGGCTGAATGATTCAGGTTCTTTGGTCATGTGAAAGCGAGAGGAGGCTGGTCGGTTTTTTTTTATAAAAGACGGTTACTGGAGAGAGGAAGACCTGACAACAATGGATGTGGCTGTTGCGAAGAGAGGCTGTCGGTCGATGCTTTGCTGTGAGGAGAGGTTGGTAGTCGAAGCTTTAAGGTGGTTTTTTGTGCACTGGATGTCGACTTGTGGTTGTTGATGTTAATGGCTACTAGTGGACGACGACACTGGTGGTGGCTACTAAGAAAAAACAATTTTGGTTGGTGGTGGCCGACAGTGCGAGGAGGACAGTTGCTATAAAAAAAATAAGAGAGATGGATTGGTGGTTTTGGGTTTTGATTTTTTTCTCTGTATATGTATATGTGAAGTACTTTTTTATATACTAGAATTTGTATTTATAATATAAAAGTCTTAAAGTATAGAGAATTCAAATTCCTTGCAAAAACAAATTTATCTCTCTTTTTTTTAATCTAAAATCAAAATTTGAAAAGGATTAGCTAAATTTATTTTTATAGTTTGTTTCAACTGAATATTAGAAAAAAAAAAACATATATTATAATATCTAATTTCTACAAATTGATAAATATCACCTTTAATCTAGCTCATGATATTTTAATGGCTAATTCAAAACCCCTTTTAAAATTTGAAAGCAAATAGGATTAGATTTCGGTTATGAATGCTTCTTCATAAATAGGGTCAAATTTTGATTATAATAGCTTTTTATAGCGCCTACAATATAAAGTCTTATAAAAAAACTTTATATAGTTAACTTATAAACAATAAATGATATTTTTTAAATGCTTTTAAAAAACATTCAAGTTAATCGGTAACTCCATTAGAAAATTTTAAATTTACCAAATTGGGAGGTGGTTAACTTATTATCTAATTACCTATCTATTTAACAATTTTCAAATATTTAACCTATCTACTTTGTGAAAAATTCAAAGATTTTTCAAATGATCTTATCCTCTAGATGACCTACTTGCTTAGAATTTTCAAATGTTTGTCAAAATGGTCTCATTCTCTAGGTTACATACTTGTTTTGTTAAATGATCATATTCTCTAGATGATCTACTTGCTTGACAATTTTTAAATGTTTGTCAAAATTATCTCATTTTCCAAGTTACTTACTTGTTTTGTGTCTCATTCTTTAAGTGACCTACATACCTTGTAAAAAGCTCAAAGATTCTTCAAAATGATTTATCTCATTCTTTAGGTGATTTACCTGCTTGTGAAAAAATTAAAGATTTTTTAAAATGGTTTTATTCTTTAGGTGACCTATTTATTTTGTGAGAAATTTAAAGGTTTTTCAACATAAAAGGTTTTCGAAATGAAAGTTATTGTAAGAGCTATGAAATTTGATTTTTCAGAAAAAGGTGGTCTACAACCTGATTCTTGATCTTAAGGTATCCATGCTTTTGAAGCTAGACCTTTTTTATATCACGCTTAATTGGCAAAATCCTTTTTAGATCTTTAATGTCTTGAATTCATTAGAGTCATATGGACTCCACTAGGTATTTTTCCTATAAAAAGGTTTACAAAAACATTGTATAATTATTTACGGTTAGATACCATGCGTGCATCTTTACCAGACTTGAAATATAGGCCCCTCCTTATTTGTTAACTCTTTCACTTAATTAATAAGGGTTGCTATCTAATGTGAGTTCACTTGACCACTTGACTTTTAAATCACTCGAGTTAACATATAGAAGTCCTTTTTTCAGGGTGTTTGTAATTTTTGCACAACCTTACCTTTTATGGCTCTTTTGGCTCGTTGTGACTCAATTATCTATTAGAAATTTTCTATCTCACTTGATCAAGAGGGTTATTTATTATAAATGGATAGCCTATATAGTATAGATGGATGTATAAATCTGAGAGGTTAAGGATTACATGTATTATAAACAATTATTCATTGTCGTTTTGTAAACATTTAGTTATTCATCTTTAATTACTTGTATGCAAATACCTACTCATCCTTAAAAAAATATTAAAAAAAGCGCATGTTAACGCTTTGATATATAATTTTTATATTGTTAAACAAATTTTAATATTTACCTCATGTTATTTTGAGTCTCACTTGAGAATAAGAATCAACCATGTTCTAAGATATGATGGTGGTGGTGAACTACTTTCAAGTGAGAATTTATCAATATTTTTCCATCTTCGATGATCGTTATCAAAGAATAAAATGAGGAGTAGATATTTAACAAACATTAAACTTAAACAAACACATAATTATATGTTATTAAACTACGATGAATTGAGACCTTTTGTTCGATAAGTCAATTTTATAATTATATAGTTTTAAACCATTTTTGTTTATATTCTCATATAGACTCCATTCATTAAATTTATTATAAACAACATTATCAATTATTGTTATCCCAAAATCCAAAAGCTACAAAAAATTAAATTTTCAAATTATAAGATAAACAATTTACCATATGATTTAAAACACATGTAAGTATTTAATAATTCATAACTCCTAAGAATACATTTACTTATGGGTTTTTTGGGCCCGTTAATAATTGTTAATTAACTTTAACCAAGTTTTCAACATAGAAGGCAATGTTAGTAGATTGAAACTCTTATCTTTGAGTCATGAAAAAAAAAGCCCAGTGTTACTATGGGTTTTTTCATCAATCAATATGTTTTTTCTTACTGAAAAGTATGGTGAGGGTAGAAATACATAATGGTGGGGTTCGTATAATGGGTTCAACTTCCAATGAGTTTGAAGTTGATTATTATGTCAAATTACTAGAGATCATTGAATTGAGATATCATAATGAGTAAGATACATTGATTTTATTCAAATGCTATTTGTATAATACTGATAGAGAAATTATAATAGATTCTTACCATGGTATGGTCAAAATAAATATAGAAGGTAGATTTCGTAACATCGATGATTATATTAATTGTAATTAGGTAAGTATAAAGCAATTAACAAATCTTATATTTAAAATTATTTATACTAGGCTATGTGACTTATAGTGTAATGCCCACAAATATGCAAAAGACAAAGCCAACTTTGATGATGTCGCGGTATGGAAAAAGTATAGCCAAGTCACGTCATAGAGGATAATTAGGTGAAATTTCAAGAATTTGTGGCAACGAAAGACTTTAAAACGTGCTCATGATCTAGGTTGCAGAACCAAAACAAATAAATACATTGTTCGATGAGCAAGCATACTAGTGGAATGCTTTCATTTGTCAACCAAGCAAAGCTCATGATAATTGTTTTTTTTTAAATCATTAGTTTTTAATTTACTATTTATTTGTTAGACTTTCTTAGAACTTATTTATTTTACATGAAAAATAGCTTGGGTGCAAGCCTACTCTAATGAATTTATAAGAGGAAACTAATATAAGGAAATGAGATAGAGGGAAGGGTGAAGAAGTTTGTAAACAACAAAATAGAAGTGTTCGTTGTAAGTTATTTTGTTATTATTGTAATTTTTTTAATTCTTCTAATTATAATTGACTTGTTTTTTTTTTTTTTGTAAACATATAATGCCACAATAGTTGAAAAACTTGAAGAAAACACTTCCACCCATCCTCCTTACGATTCTAAGTTGTGGTTAGAGGTTGAAGCAACTAATGGACCCAATAGGAATCAGGTTTATAGGATGTCCAAAATCAAAATCAAAAAAATCTTAGTTTTGGCCAGGGTGGAACTTCCAGCTAGAAGGAGAATAATTTCCATATGCGTTGCCAAATACAAAATAAGGCATATAGTTTGTTTATAGATCATAAAAGTTGTGCTGATGTAGCTAGTACTACTCTTGTTAGTAGAATAAACTTGAGTACTATTAAACATAATAGCTAATTCTTTCCCTATTGTTAGCTGAATTTGGTTCCTAAATATAAACGCTTTTGGCGAAGAGGTCATTGGTCTTGAATTTCTTCAATATGACCTTTCATTAACCCCTCAAATTTTTATTTTCTTGCAATTTCGCTCCTGACTTCATCCGATTGAGTTTGAAAAAATTAAATTTAATCCTTCAAAATTTCAATCTTCTAAATTAAGCCTGAATTAGGCTTTCAAATTTAATTTTTCACCAATTAAGTTTTTAATAAAATTTATTTGACCTATTGAAAACCTCAAAACTTAATTGTAGCTCTAAATGCCTAGAAAACTCTCTCAATTATTGTTGTTTATTATCAAAACATCCATTATGATCTTGATGTGTAATTGTTGGGATTTAATTTTTAAAGAGCCAACAATAATCAAACAGCATTTCAAAGGACTCCTCGTGTGAATAGAAGAGTCGTTCAAGCACCTTCTAATTTACCTGTCATACATTGTAATATTAGACAATAAACCTATATTATATACTTATTGATGCTCAAATGGAAATAATGTTTACCTTGATGTCAGTTGTCACAACTATCAAAACTACTACTACAACAAATTTTAAATCAGGATGACGATGTCTTGTATAATATATGAATTGATACATGCGTAAATACCAGTCAATTTTGAGATTTCAAACGAACTTGAATTTTATGGTATCCTTATATAAACGAGCATTAACACACTGTAATTGTATATAAGTTGTGGTTGAACATTAAACTTGGTATTCTAATCAATATACAATGTATCATTGTTTAACTACATTAATTAAATCATACTTTATTCTAAAAATTTATTCAACCACTAACTCAACACTTATACCTAAATTTCTATAATTAATATTCCAATCATCATACAATTTTATCAACTCTACTATCATCCTCAAATTTTCCATAGTCAATCATTGTCAATCCTTTAGAACTCGTAGTGTTTAACTGTTGCATAAAAAAAGATTGAATCAGAAGCATCCTAATATGGAATACATTTAGCAAATTATCTTTCCTTTTATGTTTTTTTATGTGAGCTCTTTATCTTTTCTATCTTTTCTATTCCTCCATCAATTTTTTTTATGTGAACTCTATCTTTTCAATTCTTAGAGTTTGATTCAATGCACAATTTTGTTTTAATAACAAGAACTTTTTTTGTGTGTACCAAGATATTTCTTTCAATTTTCAAAACAACTTTGACATATTAGTTGGATTTTCATTCATAGTAAGAATTCATATAATTTAATATTGGAGACTTGGAGTTACAATAACAAAAATAGCAGCATTGCATTTTCTCCTATTGCTTTTCTTTTTTTGTTCTTTTAATTTATATTTTCTAATAATATTATAGTGACAAAAGGAGGAAACCAAGTTTGGATTATGTGATACACATGGTGTGTCACAACATAATTATAGTATATACTAGACATATTGTTCGTGCATTACCATGAACTGAATAATTTTTTTAATATAAAAATAGTTATAGGTTAAAAAAAATTCAAGTCTCATGTCATTGATTAAATTGACAATTTAAATATTTTAAAAAAATAATAATAATAAATAAATTAACAAAAAAAACCACATCCGAGCCTATTTAGATCATCAAACAACTCAATACTAACCTAACTGAAGGAAAACCATAAAAAAAAGTCAAACTTAAAAAAAAAACATCAGCATAAAATAAAGGTCGAACCAAGCGAACCTTCTAAACCTAGTCTAATCTAAAAAAACTTGCAACTTGTTAAATCATAGATCCAAGTTCAATCGAGAAATTTAAATATCATCCAATTTAATTTTGAATGATGGAAATTTTGAAAAAACTATTAATAAAAAAAATTGCAAAAGAAAAGAAGCAACAAAAAAAAAGGAATGAGGCTAAAACCTGACCAGAGAAAACCTAATGAGGATGAAATGTAAAAAAATTATTTTAAACAAAAAAATTTCAATTAAAAAAATTAGGACCAAACTTGAAAGATTAAAAAATCACAGGGGTAAAATTGAAAATCATTTATAATATGATAGATTATTTATAGAATAAAAAAAATAATAGGGGTAAAATTAAAAAAAAACATTATTGAGGGCTAACCCAATAGAATTAAATAAAAAACAATAACAAAACAAAAGTTAAAAAAAAAGATTAAAAAAATAAGACAACATCAATTTAGAAAAAGAGAAAAAAAAAACTAGGCAAATCTTTTAAACCTAGTCTAATCTTTAAAAGTCAAATTTTATGAAATGTTTTACCCAGATTCAATCAAAAAGCATAATTCTCAACCAATTTAATTTTAAATGATAAGATTAGTAGAAAAGTATTAATAAAAAAACCTATAAAAGCAACAAAAATAATGAGAATAAAATTTGATAGAAAAAACTCGAGGATGCAATTTAATAAAATAAATATCAATTAAAAAAATAAGGATTAAATTTTAAAGAATAAAAAAATCATAAATAGTGAAATTGAAAACATCGGTAAAAACCAAGCAAGTCTGAATTTAAAAAAAAAGTTTATTATAAGCTAATTTAAAAATATAAATTTAAAAAAATTATCAAAGCAAAAAAAATAACAATAAAAGCCTCGAGCGAACTTGACAACCAACTCGAGTTAACAAATCAAACACATGACTTAAGATATAAAATTAAGATGACCATAAAAATAGGAAAGCAAAAATAATATAAAAAAATACTTGAAAAGAAAAACAGAAGTCGACCCAGGCTAATCATATCTATTACCCAGGTTATGAAACTAGGGTGAACCCAGTAAAGGCAAACCCTAAAAAAAAAACATGATTTTTAATCAAACAAACATTAAGAGATTAAATTGAAAAGCAAAATCAATTAATAAGGAACAAATATAGGATTTAATTTAATATAAAAATTAAATGAAATTAAATATTTTGAAAAAATAAAATGAAATTAATTGTTTAGGGATGGAATTGTAAAAAAAACAAATCTATTAAAAAATAGCAATTAAAAGAATTAAAACCAAATTTGATATAAAATTAAATGAAAATAAATACATAGAGGTGGAATTGGATAAAAAATCAATCAAGAAAATAAATCAAAAAAAAAACAAAACAAATAAAAATTAAAAAAAATGAGTATCAAATTTAAAAACAAATTAAAAAATTAAATGATCAGAGATAAAATCAAAAGTAAAAATTCAATTATAAATAATCAATGTAAATAAAATAACTGTAAATAAAAAATGAAAGACTGAATTAAAAAAAATTAACACACACAACACACATATCAGCAATATTGTTTTGTGCAAAAACCCAAAAATACGGACAATATTAACAAAAATACAACCAAACCCACTCATTTTTCTACGATGAAAGAAAACTTTGATTCTCTTGTAACAGAATGCGAGCCAAAAGATTAGTTTTTATCAAAAGGAAAATAAATTTATATCATTGAAATGCTTCATACTCAAAGTTGATTAAAAAAAAGACAGAAAAGAACTAGGAACAAAGGAATTAAACAAATTAAAAAAAAAAAAAGCATTCATTTTCAATTATTCCTGTAAATGGAGTTGAAAATGCATTGTCCGAACATGTACGTCAATTAAAAAAAAATCATTTTGTGTTGCTTTCTTCTTTTTGTTTGTTGAGCAAGAAGGGTAATATCTTGTTTTTCTTTTTTTGTAGAGTACAATATTTTTTTCACACCTACTCGGAACAGTAGGAAGCATAACATCAATTTAATGAACTTAATTGGATAAATACTTCTCCAAAGGACAATTGTTTCCAGCTTCCCAACCGCTAAGGACGCCTGCAAGCAAACTGCGATAGTATACAGTCTTGCTGCTGCTATATGGTAAGTATGGCTTGACTACTTGATACTTGAGTACCCATGAGATAATCAAGAACTTGTAACAGTTCATGAGGTCTGTAATTACTTGGACTGCACCAGTGATTCTAGTTGATCTTGTTCTTCAATCAACGTATAACATATATTTTGAAGTGTAGTTACAGTTGATAGACCTTCACATAAAAATACACACGCTAGCATACAAACAATAAATTAAGCACCTTGAAGGATAACATGCTGAATGGCTTCATCTGCGAAGTTTGCAAAGAGAGAAGTAAAAGAGAAAATGACATCAACTTGAAAGAAAAAAACAGTGTGCTGTGTGCTGGTGTGTTTGTCTGTGCAGCTGAGCGGATGTGTGTGTGCTGGAAGAAAAAAATATTAGATAATAATAATATAAAATGATTTCTGGGAGCTCACTTGATAGATTAATTATTTTTTAACATTCCTTGTCAGAGCCGAAAGCCAAAATCCATTCATTAAACAACCATGCATTCACCCCACCAGTATCCAGTATACGTAGTCTTGCGTTATCATCATAAAGATCTGGCACGAGAAAAGGAGGGAGTTGAGTAGCCAGAGATGACTTGCCGATTGACTACTTATCATAGGAGGTGGAACATCAACATTCAATGATGTGTGTGTCTGTGTGCAGACATATAAAACATAAATGTGCTGAGATTTATAGCAATATTTAACTGGCTATATATATATATATATATACACACACACACACAAACCTAGAATGAAAAATACCATAGCTATAGCTATTGATCATTATACCGGCAAGTCATCCTTGGCTGCACCACATAAACCCCATTCCCTCATGCAAGACCTAGGATGAAAAGTACCATAACAAATGACATAAAAAGGCCCTCCAAGAAATAATCGATCATTTCCAAGAGTGAAGCGAAGGAGCACCAGACAAAAAGAAAGGGGAAAAGAAATCAGCCCCAATGATATGTAGCCTCACGATGCCCTAAACTAAACGACACAAGGATGTGTAGGAATTTTCCCAAAGAAGAAAGACAATAATTCCTTACAAGAAAATATGTAAGAGAACCATCTCTTTTAATTTCGACAAAAACAATGTGGAAACAGGTAGAGAGGAAGGGGGTAGATTGGAGTAAGGCTCTCTTGGCAGAGCATAGACGAATAGGGTTTGAAGCAATAGACAGAAGCACCCATGAGGTCGTTTATAAAGACAAGTGTCCGTGATCTATAGTATTAATGATGTTATCTTTTGTACAGAGAGGACATCTCTAGAACTGTTCAAATATATGTCCTTTGTCTAGAAGAGTAACAGGAAAAGTTGAGTGACCGTCCATAAGGAGGGTTCATGAGGATTGATGTGACCGTCCATTGGCGCTAAAACCAAGAGAGATTAAGCCTATACGATCTATCCCCATCACGTGAACTCAGAGCAGCAGCAACCCTTTTAATTATTTGCACACCATTTTGACGGAGTGATGGAGCCTGTCCACTGGATGCAGTACACTTGCCTGGAGTTAGGTGGGCAAATTCACTATAATGGGGCTACACAAAAACAACTGTGAGAATTTCAACAAGTTGGCCTGTTTGACGCAATTGTATAACAGAGCAATTTGTTATTATTATTCTCTCTCGTCGTCTGGTTGGCTATAACCAGGAAACAAAGGTGATTGGAATCTTGAGTGGAAAATGAGAGACAAATGCCTAAGGAAAGTG
>Ga0325404_1002002_pt1 | contig 21693 bp, 10 predicted proteins | sample PopdelMetagenome_18_FD_205664 | JGI IMG/M metagenome (GOLD analysis project Ga0325404, IMG submission 205664) | Populus deltoides microbial communities from Bellville, Georgia, United States - Xylem-Control-R1 | ecosystem: Host-associated > Plants > Phyllosphere > Stem > Wood/Secondary xylem...
TTAAAAATAAAAAAATTATTTAAATATATTTATAAATAAAAAATATTAAAAAAACAACAGCTATTACTCTAGTAAATATTCGCTACTAAAATGCTCTTCAGCATGCTGGTTTTCATTGATGCTTTCTGGCCACTCCTGTTTGGTCCTTCACGTTCGTGGGCCAACGTTTTCTCAAAGGTTCTTCTTATAAATAAAGAGTATGACTGGGCAGAACCCAACAGCCCTTTTGTACGAGGCCCAGGTTTGTTTGCCTGCTTGTTACCCAACAACCCATCACTGAAGCCTCCGCCAGTTCTTGACATGGGCTATTTACGAGTGCATAAGGACCCGTTTTGTCGTAAAATCAAATCATATCGTCAAGGAAAATCTTTTCTTCTAGCTCGGAGCGTTAGACCATGGATTCAAATATGATATCGGTACCTGCAATATTACATGAGATAATTATTTTTATTAATCACATGAAAAGTCAAAAAATCAATTTCTCTTGAAATCATTTTCTTAAAATATAATAATAATATTATTATTTATGAAAAATATTATTTTAATTGTTTGATTTCAAGATAAATTAATTTTAGAATATTCATAAATAAATAAAAGAGAAGAAAGTAAAAGGGAAAGCTATCCAAGCCTAGGGGGGCCTGGTCTAGAAAATAAAAAATAACATGCGTGGTCCACTGTAATTTCCACTTGACCGTGCTTGTAGTTTTCTCATTTTCGTGACATCAAAAGAGAACTAGTGGAGTATAAAACTAATCCTGCTTACAGATCCATTACCCATGGCAGTTTAATTAAAAAAAAGAGAAGGATATCTCTATAAAACGGCAAGTATTGTAGTTTGAAAATCCGGAACATGTCCGAGCCGGTTCCAGTTAATATAAATTAACTTAAATCTTTTTTAAAAAATTATTTTTATTATTTTTATTTTTTTAAAAAATCAACGAGTTTTTATAAGATTTTACCCGGCAAGAAGTCAATCTAGATATTTTTTTATTTTTTATTTAATCAAAATTAATTTAGATCCTGAATTATCAATTCCTGAATTGATGTTTGAATTTATTAACAGTGACAAGTACTCATCAATGGATCTTAATTTCAAAAGTGCACATCTCCTTTTCGAGTACAGTGAATGACTGCAGTTTCGTTCGGAAGAAAAGAAGAGCATGCGAACAAAATTAATTTTCCCTTCCACAATTCGGAGCACATGCTTCCACGTGAACAAACAGTTACGTAAGAAAAAGACCATCCTGGGAGGCCGTAGGCATATGAAAACCAGCGAGCCCTCGTCGCCATCAGAAAAAGGTCGAAGTTAAATGCATCAATATCTCTAATTAAAATTACGTGCACGCTTAAACCTCTCGAGAATTAAGCCTAAATGTTTAATGAGCTTGATATATGAATCTATTAAAGTAACAAGAACATTTCTTAGAACTGCAAATTCAACCGACCAGGTGGAGATGCCTCCATATATAAGCATAAAAAATAAAATAAGTTATAAATAGAAAAAAATAGATGAAACAAGGGGGACTAATTAATTTATTTCTCGATCAAGATTAGAGGGGCTACTTTGTAATTTACTCCACAAAATAACCACCATGGATACGAAAGCAAGTGTATACCTATAGCATCTACGTGCCCATTTGCATTTCTAAGAATGATAGAAAGATTCTATCTTTCCCTCATAAAATTAGAGTAAAATATAAATTAGTCTCTCTTGTTTTTAACATAAAGAACAATGATCAAGGGGTTAATTGATTAAACTTCGAAACTAAAAGAATTATTTATTTTATTTTATAAAAATAAAGCTACTCATTTAGAACTTATATACTCCATGAAACTACACAATATATATATATATCCGTTAAAGGGGTACTTTTTTTTTCAAAAAAATAATATTTTTGAGCTAGTTTTAGTGTAAACAAAGCCGAGTCTCTCTATAATTGCATTCTAGACAAGTCATCCACACTTATGAAGCAGTGCCTTCACATTTTATTTTTCAATATCTCCTTGAATAATTCATATCGGAGATAAAAAAATAAAAAATAAATTCACTCACACCACTTGAGAGTGAATGCTAAATGACAAGCAAACTTAAGCTAGCGTCCTTCGAATTAATTGAATCTGAAAACATTGCTGGTACAAGAAGCTACAGCAAGATTAGGATTCCCCAAATCGCAGGCCGGCATCATTTTATCGCCACTAGTTAACATGCATGGATTCTCAAGGATGGCTGCTTTTCATATCCGGGGAAAATGTCAAACCCCTCCAAGAATATATGTGCAACTTTCATTAATAATCAATTTGTCAAATGTCAATTGTTCTCTTTTATTTTTTTTTTAAATTTTTTGACTTTAAATATTTAGAAAAATTAAAGAAAAGATTATGATTAAACTATATTAAAATCAACTTGGAATTAATCTTAAGGGGGTGGAACTCAATTGGTTAAGCCCTGTGTTTTCTTTTCAGAAATCAGTAATTCGATTTCCACAAATCTCATGGCCACTAAAATCTTACTTGGTCGTTAACTTCAGAGTCAGTGAGATTAGTCGAGGTGCGCGCAAACTGACCCGAATATCCATGTTAAGCTAAAAAAAAATCAACTTGGAATTAACTAATTACAAGCGTGTAATTTTTAAATCTACGACGTCTCAACTTATAACTCAAATTACTTTGTTGAAACTTAGATGAAACCGATTAATTTTATATTTTTGTTAAAGATTGTTTTACCCAATCCGAGTCAATTCAATGACCACTCATCTAAGTCATGATAGAGAGTTTGGCCAAACTACAATTAAGAATAAAGTAATTAAAGTTAAAAGTTGAGAGTAACTAATGCTATATAACACTAGCTATTAGCATTAAAACAAAATTAATCACCCTACCAATGCTGGATGATTTTTACCCTCCTTGCTGAGATGCAGTGGGTATTTTGGTCATTTAAGTATAGAAACTGTTCAGATCCGTGCCGAGAGCAATTCCCCTTTAATTATTTTGCTTTTGTATCCTTTCCCTGCTTTTACTTTCAGGAAGCTTTCTTTTACTTTTGAAGCACTAGAGATTAATGAATAGACTTCCATGTCCTTTGGAAATTTATATTTGATTACTTTCATATCTAAATTCATGTCGTTTTTCAAATTTGGGCTTTCTTTTTCCTTTTCGTTTTCTTTTAGCATTAGGAGATTAGCTTGATTTTTCCAGCGACCAGAATGTTATGGTGCCGCCCTCTCCTCTTCCTTTGGAATAATTAATTTTAGATGGCCCACCTTTAGCATGAATAGTCATAAGTCATCTTGCTTAATCATTTAGGATGTGATTAAGATGCATACGTACGGTGTTTATATATATAAATCAAAGAACTATATATCATAAACAAACATGGACCGACAATTATAAGGTTGGCTATTAAATTTGGATCATCCTCGCGTCTGCTCAAATCCTGGTATAGTCAGAGTTTATAGAGAAATTTACGTGGTTAAAAATTTAGTTGATTCATGATCTGATAGTTTTGGGTTAAACTATTCAAAATTTCATTTTTTTTTTAATTTTAAAATGATATTGTTTTGATTTTTTTTTAAATAATTTAATTTAGATTAACTTGTTTAGATATAGTTTTAGAGTTTTAGATGAATCAAGTTTCATAATTATGATTAGAAGTGATGTGAAGAAATTATAAACGCATAGAAATATTGGTGCATTTCTCGTCAAGCAGGTCCTGAAGTGATTGGAGGAGGTTTTCCTTGTTTATATTCTAATTCTCCAAAACCCATGAATTCCGTAATTCAAATAATGTCTAGTGGCTAAGTGGGCCTCGTAGGAAGAATGCTTGTTTTTGTCACCAGAATGCCGTCACTATATCAACTAGGTCAGGCTCCATAGTTTCAAAAGCAAACACTACTGATCAGTGGACATACGCAGAAAAAATTCATCAGTAAAGTAAAGATTTTATAAAACTTTATGACGTCATAGTAATTATCAAGAAAATGAAGTTGGAAGATTGAAAATCATAAGCATTCACAAATTATTGATGTGTCAAATGAAGGAAATGGATCCGTGCCATGGCGGATACCAACTAAGGGAGACCCCTTGGTTTGGGAAGTTATGGTAATGGTGCCGGTGTTCCCACGCCAACTGCGCCAACAATTCTTGCACGGGATCCTATCTGTTTCGGTGCAAGGAAAGAGGGGGAACCGAGAAAACATGGATTTATGGATTGATGTGATGCAGATTCCACCTGTTGTCCTGTAGAATTAAGAATTTGATGGTGGCCAACATCTACCATGCAAGAGGGAAAAAGGTCCAAGTAGACTTCTCACTAGGTTGTAAAGAATCTTTGCGCACACACGCAAATGGAATCGACTGCCTAACATGATTCCTAGCCCCCAATTTGCTGGGATTCTTTAATTCTTATTCAGTTAACAAACAAGGATTCTTGGAGTGAAATTTTCTCATTCTTTGATGGATTCTTCTGATGTTTTCTTCGTTACAAGACACTCATCGTTTCGGGATAGCAGTCTTAACCTTTTTTATAGGGCTAGGAATCGCTGCCTTGATTGATTGATTTAAGAATCCTAAAATCCCTGGTCACCAGTTACTGTTCAAAGCCAATGGAACTGTTATCTTAGAGTCAGTCATATTAGGACCTCCAATAGCCGAGGAGTTGAGTTCCTTCTATAAAGATGCAGTTCCGTTTCGTTTCCTGCTGCTTTAGTTAGGTCGTCTGTAACTCCCGACGGAGTTCATTATGTACGCTGTCCCTTATCAGTACCACCCCATCGATGACATGCCTTGATTGTTTCCTTTACCAGAGAAGATTACCAGAGAAGACTAAGAATATTCTTCGCATTCTCAACATAAATTCCGAAACGGCTGATATCTTTGAGCTTTTCTCTTAACTTCTCTCCAACCGGAATGGAGAGGAACTCTGATAACCGGTCAACGGCTGTACGGTGAAGGAATCGCCTGAAAAATCCTTTATCGATGGAATCTCCGGTGAGAAGCATTTTGTGTAGGTTGGTTCTGTACGTTGCATTATTTTGTGGTACTGTTGTATCTCATGGGTGATGATGAATGGTCTAGAGTTGCCGCGCCAGCGGGTGATGAAACTCTATAACTGTTGATGATGGCACGCCTCGAAAATAATTTCCGAAACGCCATATGAAGCGCGCAATTGAATGGAGCTTGAGGGTGCAGGCCTGCAGGGGGACAAGGGGGAGGGATATATGGAGGAGCATATGAAATATTTTAATCTTTAGCAAAATTTTTGGGATTGTTTTAATAAAGGAAAGAGAAAAACTTATATTTTTCAAAAAATAATAACCAATAATTACTACGAATTCATTTTAAAGAGATGATGAAATAAAAAAATTAGATCCATCAAAAGCCACACACACATGTATTTATTATTTTTTAATAATAAATAATAATTATAAAATAAATATTTATATGAAAGTGTGTTCTTTTTTTTATCACAGAAAATATATTTTACATTTTTCATATGTAAAATATTTTCTGCAAAATAAACAAGTGTCAATGTTCCTGTAAGAATACGAGAATTCCGTTGTTAAGGGCATCTCAAGCTCTGAAAGGATTCTAATGTTTATTGATGGGCTATGTTTGGATCTTGCCGAACTTTATGACGTGATAGTAATTATCAAGAAAATGAAGTTGCAAGATTGATAATCATAATCATTCACCAATTATTGATGCGTCTAATAAAGGAAATGGATCCGTGCCATGACGGATTCCAACTAAGGGAGACCCCGTGGTTTGGGAAGTTAAGGTAATGGTGCCGGCCGGTGTTTCCTGTCTGTTTCAGTGCAAGGAAAGAGGGGGAACCAAGAAAACATCAATTTATGGATTAATGTGATGTTGATTCAAGTGCAGATTCCACCTGTTGTCGTGTAGAATTAAGAATTTGATGGTGGCCAACATCTACCATGCACGAGAGAAAATGGTGCAAGTATACTTCTCACTAGGTTGTAAAGAATCTCTTGCGCGCACACGCAAATGGAATCGACTGCCTAACATGATTCCTAGCCCCCAATTTGCTGGGATTCTTTAATTCTTATTCAGTTAACAAACAAGGATTCTTGGAGTGAAATTTTCTCATTCTTTGATGGATTCTTCTGATGTTTTCTTCGTTACAAGACACTCATCGTTTATTTCTCATTCATTGATGGATTCTTCTGATGTTTTCTTCGTTACAATTCTTACTGATGTTTTCTTCGTTACAAGACACTCATCGTTTCGGGATAAAAGTCTTTACCTTTTTTTATAGGGCTAGGAATCGCTGCCTTGATTGATTTGATTTAAGAATCCTAAAATCCCTGGTCACCAGATCACCAGGTATCGTTCAAAGGCAATGGAACTGTTGTCTTTATGCATGATTTATAAAGGATGAGAGGCATGAAAACACTACTGACAATTGGATCTTTATCGTCAACAATAAAGAAGATTTGGATCGCTCTACTGAGGCATTATATTTCATAATTTACAGCTTACAAGGAAAAAAAGAAAAAGGAAAATAAGAACAGCAAACTCCCGTTCCTTTTTGCTAGCTTGACTCCAGCTTCTATGCTATGATGGATCTTCAAATTTTCACCATCCTGTCGAAGCCTTCAATTAGTAAACTCTAACAAGGCCGGATCATTCGATGCCTGAAAAAAAGTTTCTGGCATTGCAACAAAAGGTTCTCTATTCATTCTTTACGCCCTACTTTATTAGCAGGAACATGCTCGAACTCATTCCCATGCATGGATTGGCTAAGAAACTAAGGCCCCGTCTTCAGGGTGCCCGGGTTTGTAATATTCGGATTGTGGTAAACCATAACCGAGGTTAGGATAAAAAACTCTGCGAAGTTGGTTATATTTTTGGACATCAAATCCATGAAGCACCATGAGTTTCTTTTGTTTGGTCTTGAATCGGCGCTGGAAGTACCCTTCAAAAGAAGGATCGATGGATGTTCTTAGGAAGAAACCAAAGGCTATTGCAGAGTTGAAGGAGCTCACGAAGTAGCATATCGGCTCCATGACATCCCAGTTCAGTTCCCAGAAGGTGAGCCTCATGAACCCAAGTGTCTGGATCATTATAAAGCCCAGCCCACAACAAAGCTCCGCTCGTACCTGGGTTCTAGCCTTTTTATCAATTATTGCCTTTAGTTTCTCCATATGCTCAAGCTGTGTTCTTCTTGGATCATTCGGAGTTGCCATAGTCTGTGATATCATGTGCTCCATTGATTTCGCCACCTGGTACACAAAAAAGAAATTTAGATGTGTTGATGTTTAGCGTGATAAACAGAATTGTATAAATTAGACTTAATCAGAATATCATTATTATGATAATATTTCTTTGGTTGTCCCTTGGCAAATGGCAAGTCCAGGAAAACAAGTCGACATAGGACAGTCACACCAAACCACTTGGATCATAAGTAGGATGCATCGCTGTTATTAGACTCGGAACAGCCCAATAAATAATTCGGTGACATGTCGATTCAGAATGAATTATTAGAAAAAACCTTTAAGAAAATAATATGTTTTGATTTCCTTAAAAAATTTTATCAAATAAAAATATGCTACACATAGACAAAAACTACCAGTTTATTAATTAATCAAATAAAAGTAATTAATACCTGCTCAGGCCTGAGATACACAATGTTCCCTAAAACGATGACGTTTCCAGACTGGTCAATCATCCTTGCAAACTCAACACCTTGATCTTCGTTTCCACACTCATCAACACAGACTTTAACAAACTCCGAATACATAATCGATACTTTTGGGATCCCTCTAAGTCTCGCCTTCAACTTCTCCATCAGAGAAACCCTCAGGACCTTCTTCGCATTCTCAACAGAAATTCCGAAAGTATTCGCCTCTCCGGCGACCTGTTCCGGTGGGGTCAGACCATCAAGGTGGAGCCGGTCACTGGAAATGTTGAACCCTTTGAGCTTTTCTCTTAGCTTCTCTCCAATCGGAATGGAGATGAACTCTGGTAACTGGTTAACAGCTCTACGGTGAAGGAATCGCCGGAAAAATCCTTTATCGACTGAATCTCCGGTGAGAGGCTCTTTGTGTAGGTTAGTTTTTGATGGGGCATTATTTTTTGGCGTTGGAAGGGATTTAATGGGTGATGATGAGTGGTCTAGAGTTGCTGCAGGTGATGGAACTCGACAACCGCTGGTGATGGTACCCTTCAAAAATAATTTTCGAAAAGCCATATTTGATAAGATTTGAGGGTTTTCAAGCTGTTGAATGAGGAAGGTTGAGGTGTGCTGGGGGAGAATGAGGAGGTATATATAGGGTCCAAAGATGGAGGAGAATCTGGAAATGAAAATGGCGATATATCGGATGGAATCTTTTTGTTTCCCTTTCTGCACGGAATCAGCTTTTACCATTTATGGGTATAGATATCCTACCGCCTGAGAGTGTGCGGTAATGTCGCAGGGATTATTTTTTAATTTGTGTTTTTATTTAAAAATATATTAAAAAAATATTTTTTAAAAAAATTAATTTTAAATATTAATACATTAAAACATTAAAAAATAAAAATAAAAATTTTAGAAAAAACAAGTTGAATCTGAATTTCAAACAGGCATGTAAAATGAACTGCTTATATTTTTATATGTTTTTTAAAAATATTTTTATCTTGAAAAGATTTTAAATTAATATATTTTAGTATTTTATAATAATTTTAATGTGTTGATATAAAATTAAAAAATTATTTTGATATATTTTAAATAAAAAATTATTTTTTACCACAATCTCAAATATTTTTGGAGAGTAAGAGTTTTTTTAATTTATGTTTTTAAAATGTATAAATTTATTTTTAAAATATTATAATTTTTTTCTCCTACCAAATATATGTATAGCTCAATGCTTTTATTTATTTCGTATTGAGATAATAAATCAAATTGTATCAACTATTTTTATAAAAATAACATTATTTTATTTTATATTTTATATTTTTGTGTTGATCCGATCTCGTTCGGTTGAGTGAACCAAGTTTCATAGGTTCAATGTTTCGTTGTGTTTATGACGCTAAGTTGAATTCCATTGTTACTACTCGTCGTCCTGTATTAGACTACTCCTAGTTGTAAGCTTATAGTGCAATGCCTTCAGTGACCATGCTCTAATGTCAATTGATTATTTTATTATTTCAGTCCAATAATCTAATAGCTAGAGAAAATATGCTGATATTAATATTTTTACATCATTTCTTATGGACCTCAGAAGATGTTTTTTTTCTTATCTCATAAAATATTTTACATCTTTTGTAAGTACAATATTTTATGCAAAATTAATAATGGATAATGTACGCATAAGATTTTAAGAATTTTGAGAATCTCGAGCTCTGGAAGGATTCTAATGTTTATTGATGAAGTTTTAAAAATTTTAAGTAGCCTAAAAAATAGGCTCCCGAGTTGAGTAATCGGTCATAGAAATCTCATTCACCTTCCCTATTTAAGATAGTTGATGGCATATACTTGGTGTTTGGTAGGTCAAAGTAGCTAGTACCTGCAAAAAAATCTTTTTTGGTGGAGATAGGAACACTTTGATACTTAAATAAATATCTTTTTAGAGAAAAAAAATACAATAATATTTTAGAAAAAAATGCTCTGAAAATACATATACAACAGAGAATGAAGATTGTGAACCTTTGATTTGAAGGTTTCATGGTGTATTTATAACCCACGAGTCTTGTTTTTTATGAAGAGAAAGATTTGAAGTATAATTTTACCTTAATAGTATTTAATGGGGTATAAATATCTCTTACATCTATATTAATATTTGATAGAAATATGATAGGTTTCTAAAGAACTTTTATGCACCTAAAAAGTGTAGAGAGATTATGGTTCAAAACATCAGATGTAGCTGAGCCCATGGGAACTAAGCTTTTCTCCTAGTCTTGACTGCCAAGTCCAAGTGCCTTAGATCTAGCATGTTTACTAGACCCACGTTATCTTAGACTTGGTGGATGGCCAAGTCCAAGTACCTTGGGTCTGAAAATATTTGTTAGGCCCACATTACTTCATTCTCTTGGATGTGCAAATAGAGGATGGTTATTTCTTTGGGTGTGTCAAGGGAGGATGGTCATTTCTTTGGGTGTGTCCCAGAAAGGATGTATGGGAGGATGATTATTACCTGGAATTTACTGGACTGCCAAGCAAGTGCCTTGAGTCTAGCATGTTGTCAGACCCACTTTACCTTAGATTTGGCTAACTGACAAGCCCATGTACTTTAGTCTGGCATGTTTACCAGACCCACGTTACCTTGGATTTGGCTAAATGTCAAGTCTAAATACCTTGGGTCTGGCATGTTCGTCAGACCCACATTACTTCATTCTTTTAAGTGTGCCAAGGGAGGACGATCTTCTTGGACATACCAAGAGAAGATATGATCATTTCATTGGGCATACCCAAGCTTGACACATTACTAAGCCCGATCACATCAGGGTCTGGCTAGCGCCATATCCTGCGTTTTCAGGGCTTGACACACTGTGAAGCCCAATCATGTTAGGATCTGGCTAGCGCCATATTCAGAGTTTCTAAAGTTTGGCACACTGCCAAGTCCTATGGTGTTTGGGTTTGGCTAGTGCCAGACCAAGCATGCCTAAAGCAGGGCACATTGCTAAGCCCAGCGTCTCGAGGCTTGGCATCACTAAACCCAGCACGCTTTTATTAAAACGTATTTGTTTTGTTGAAAATTTATACCTGTAATTTTTTCTTGATACATTAATTTTTAATAAAGATATACTGATAAAAATTTGTTTTTCATTTGTCAATGTGCAATGTTTGGAAACTCTTGCTCGTAAAAGGTAAAGATATTAATTCAATTATATGGGGGTTGGATGTTTTATCTTCCTAGGAAGAAAATCTTTTCAATTTAATGGGAAATTGTTTTTGTTAGAAAATGGGAAATGCTTTCAAAAAATGATCCAATGATACATGTTTGACTAAGAAGAAACTAATGATACTTAGTGACCGTTTAAGAATCATCATTTTAGGCACTGAGGGTCTTGACCTGATGGTGGGAGGGCCTTGTCTCCTCCTGCTGCTCCTAGATTCGAGTTTTTATGTGTACGCTTGTCATCCCTGCGGTGCCTTATATGTTTACTGGGTTTGCAGGATGTTCAATGGGCCGTAGGATTAGTTGTGGTGCGCACAAGTTGGCCCAGACACCCACGTAAATAAAAAAAAATCATCATTTTAGATGTAACTGCGGCTTTTAATTAACTATAACAATAACTTTTAAATACTTTAAAAGTTAATATTATGATCCTTTCCATGTATTATTTTTATAATTTATAATCTTTTAAAAATCACAGTCACAACTTTTCCAAATCAACCTTTAGGATCATTACTTAATTATCGGTGCCAAAAAAATTAATACATGCTTTAGATGCATGATACCTAACACTGAAAAAAGTATAATGCGTCCACCACCAGTCCATTAAAAAATAAAAATAAAAATAAAAATAAATTAGCTATATATTACCACAGCCAAATAACAGAGGAGATGATGATGAAATCACATAACAATGTGTTTTCTTTTCCTTTTGAAGATAAAAAAAAAAGAAAATTGCTTTATTTTTTTATAAAACAAAGTAGGGTATCCCTTATTTTAATTAAAATCACACGTGCTTGTTGTAGGATCTTTTTCTTTTTTTAATTAAAATGATATATTTCCATTTTTTTTAATGTATGTCATTGATTATATTGATATAAACTATATAATACTATGTTAAAAATAACTCATTTTAATTAAAAATTTAAGCTATTAAATAAAAGTTCAAAAACAATTTTATTTTTTTCTCTAATCCAAGCCCTCTTCCTTTTAACTGATGCTTCCACTCAAACAAACTTCAAAAAAAAAAAAAAAACAATTTGAGTGCGGTGTTGTTATCATTTTATCTACACCGATTTGGTTTTAATAACACTAATTTAATATTGCAAATGACCATGAATAGACGAATGAGTAAGTTTTCATATGTATCAAAATTGTCTCTTTCCAGAATTATTGCTATAAAAAAGTAATTAAAAAGGGAAAATGAAACAGGAAAAATATTATAAATACAGAAGTAGCATAATTAACTCTATAAAATACATGACGCAGTGTTGTTATATATATATATATATATATATACACACACACACAAACAAAAAATAACAACCATGTAACAATTCCTGTACAATATCCAGTGCTGTATAGTCCACTATAATATCATTTAGTTGTAGCCATGAAATGTGGAAGTCCACCTAATAATTAACGTTTTGATATTATTTTTCTTATATAATATAGTTTGGTGCATGATTTTTTAAAAATATTTTTTTATTAAAAATACGTTGACATAATTTTTTATTTTTAACATCAATACATCAACACTATAAAAAAAACACTTAAAAATATTAATTTAATATTTTTTAAAATAATAATATTTTAAAAAACAGATTGAATAGCATTAAAAAAAAATGAAAGATATTTCGAGTGGATGTAGTGCAATCCTAGAAAACTCAACATTTATCTCCAATATTTTTCTCTTACAAGACAAAAGGAGTAGGTTCAGAAAAGACAACAGTACTTGTTACTCGCTAAAGCTACGTTGCGAGGTACTCTAGTGTCCTCTTCATCAATTACATTCAAATTGTATCAAGTTAAAGCCCCATTTTTTTTGTCGGCAAAATTAATTATTTTGAAAAGTAAACTCGATAAAAAAAATTTCGGAGAAAAAAACTATCTTTTGGAATATTTAAATGTACTAATAACATATTTCCTTAGAAGGTCTAATTAACGGGCTTTGAGTTATATAATAAAAAAAATAATATTTCCTAGTACATAATTAACGTAATTATAATTAATATTAAACAATAGTAATCATTAAGATTTGAACCTCATTCCATTACAGAAAGTTATCCTGCATGTAGCTAAAGTGTGTTTGGTATTGAATTTGTTGTTGTGATTCTAATTTTTAAAAAATTACTTTATATAAAAAGTATTTTTAGTTGAGGTTGGTTTGAAAAAATATAATTTTGCTTAAAACTGTGATTGAAATTGAGGTTGAACAAAAAGTAGTTTAATGTGTTTGGTTAAAAAAATATTTTTCAAATTGAGGTTATAAAATAATTAAAATATATATATTAATATTAATGATTTTTAATTTAAATATTATTATTACATCATGAAATAAATAATATTAAATATTATAGATTTTTGCTAACCACAGGTTCGACCACTATAATAATAGATCCCACTAATTTCAAACTACGTTTTAAACATAACTAAACAAATATATATTGCGGTTTGACTGCACCTCAGTTTCTACCGCATTACCAAACTGCAAAAATGATATTCCTGTTGCTTAAAAATGATATTCGCCAAACAAAAAATTGATGCAGATATTTTATGGTGGCAAAGGAAGTGAAAGGTTTTAATTAAAAATAAAAAAGTTGATGAAAAGTCTGATAGAAATGTGTGTATATATGTGGACTGACGTTGACGGCAACCATTAATAATATAATTGTTAGATTTAATTTGAGAGTAACTTGAAAAAAGCATGCATCATTAAATTATTATATTAACTTATGAATTATATTGTGAGTTATTTTTTGTAAAATAATATTTTTGTTGTCGACTGATCAAGTTTGGAGGTATCAAGTTAGATGCATCATCAATCATACCATTAAAAACTTATTTAAATTGTACAAGTTTTGTTAAGTTAATTTTTTATTTAATTTTATTAGAAACATGACTAAGACGATTGACCGATATGATTTTTCATCAATCATAAAATTTTTTATTTGATTTGAAATATAAAAAAAAAATTATTGTAATAAGTTGTTTTAAATGCTAAATTACTTAAATCAACTTATCAGACTAGATCGGATCGGGTTACTAGATCGGGTTTAACAGCTTCCTACGACGATAACCCATGTTCTTTATACTTCAACAATTTCGATCTACATGACTCCAATACACGTGTGATAACTTCTCCATTCATTCCCTTCCTCCTGGTTCAAAAAAATATGCCTGTTTGAAAACTGCAGATATTCGATATTCGTGAGTGTTTCCAATTGATGCAATTTGTAAGAGGGGCATGCACAAGGTCAGGCCAGAAATGAGCTGCGTCTCTTAAGCGTAGACCGGAAGCAACGTGGGGCCGGTGGTGGTTCTGACTTTAATTTGTGGACAATTGGCAAGCTTTTGCTTTGCTAATTAGTCAAGTGAAAGGGATTGTAGTGGAGTTGAGGTCATCACAAAATCTTTATCCAAAGTTTTAACATCAAAGTTTTTTTTTTTTTTCTATAATGGAAATGATTTTGAATTTGTTGGTTAGAGAGTCTTAATTGTATATCTAGGGAATTAAGGTAAAAGCAATTTAAATTTAAAGACAAATTCTCTTTAACCCAAAACAAAAAAAAAATCGATGCATGAAATGTTTTTACAAAACACTACTTTATTTCAATGGACATAGTTTTCAATCCTACTATTAAAATGAATTAAATTTAATTTAATTACTAAAAGATGATTCCAAAATCTTGTTTCCATCAATGTCACATCCTCTCCATACAATCCAACCTTGATGGACTCATTTGTCATTCATTTCGACCCCAAGATCCACGTATTATATATATATATATGGATGCAAATTGTTCCATAATCGAAAGCTTGCATCCCTAGTCATGACTCACGAATCCATTTTAGGACCTTTGGTCCCAAACGAATTATGATCTGTTCACAATATCTTCCCACTAGAATAATTATATATAGAGAGAGAGAACAAAAAAGAACTGTATTTAGCTTCCTAATTTCCCCACCGAACCTCCATAAATTTCAAATAATTGTGGGTGGTGTAAAGCATCTCTCTATCCCCCTCGAGCTATTAACTTGCCATTTATAAGTATATTCTCATGATCTAAGCGTAGCAAGCAATAATCTTCTCCTGTCCGCGATAGAGATGGATTTTATTTTCATTTCTTTTGCATGTCCTTACGTCACAAGTCATTTCTCTTAATTTCTCTACTAAATTCCCCATGCCTTGCTTCCATGTACGCATGCGTTTACTACCACAATAACCATTGAAAATGCCTTTGCTTTTAGAATTCTTTACGGAACTACTTCATCGTTTCATCACTTGCAAATCAAGATGTCGAAGATTCACGGAAACTAAAGCAAAGAGGGAATTCTAAAATTCATAAACAACTTTAACTTTATGTGTAGTTTTACTTCTAGCATGTACGCACCAAAGGAGGGATAAATAATATATTGATACGCTTCACGCGGTACGCATCATCGATCTAGTCTAAGATTATAAATGTAAGACTTGAAAAATATCTTGCAAACTAAAGCACCCAGTTGGCCGTCGACAATGGAGAAGGGACTACATAGAACGATAAAGTCAAAGACCGTAAAAAAGTCTATAATTAATTGAGGGATCGGGCATATTTTTCCCTATTTGAGTTCTGAGACGGATCGAAAAAACTCCAATTTGATCACTAATCTATTTGACAGTGCCCATTAATTAAGGACCTGATTTTCTTCAGACTATTTCATTTAAATTGATTTTAAAAAATAATCTAAATTATATTTTAAAGTTTCATTTAATTAATAGCTTATTTTAGGTTTTAGATGATTCTTTAATATAGTAACAGAATTTTAGTAATTAAATGGTTATAATTAAGTTTAAATCTTACCATTTTAATTTTTTTCTAATTAAAATCTAATCAATAATTATATTAAGAAAAAATATAAATTATATTTTTAAATTTCATTTAATAATTTAAATTTTTAAGATGATCCGGAAACAACAAGTTGGTGCATCGGTTAATTAAGATATCAAGATCTAGTATTATGATTCGTGAAAGCAAAGGTATATTATTTAAGTGAAATGGATGTAAGTAGTGAGCAACATGGAAGAAAGTGCAGACAATACTAATAAGGTATAAGGCGTAAGTAAAGAACAGATGAAATTATAAGAATTATAAATATGGTGTGAGAATGGAAGAGATGTGAGAGAATTTTGTTAGCAAAATGCCCAAAGTAAGCAGAAGTCCCCTCATACTTGTTGGGTGACTCTTCATCGCTAAAATCGTGCCACGTTATTCATTTTGAACAGTCGGATTTGAGCTAGACAAAGAAAGCTTATTGACAGTGGTGTTATCCTAGTATTCGTATTCGTCTTTGGACAGCTCCAACCTTAACTGGAACAAAGCTTACTGACAATTCATTTGGTGTGTAGATGGGACTTGTGAAAACATAATAAAATTAACTATTATTTGATTAAATTTCAGAGATAAACCTAAGCATATGCAACCTTTATCATAAGCATAAAAACATTAGTTAATTATCCCTGAAGTACTTTGCTGTTGACGATGAATATCGAGAGTAATAATGCCTCACATGTTCTTATAGAACATAAAGATAACGATTCTGTTTTAGGTAAAAGAAATTGGATCTAATTAAAGGATAATGGTGCCGACGGATTTTGGGATTCTTAAATAAATCAAGTGGGGCTGCGATCTATAAAAAAAACGATGAGTGACAAGGAACGAAGAAAACATTGGAAGAATCCATCAAAGAATGAGAAATCTTCACTCCAAGAATCCTTGTTTATTAACTGAATAAGAATTAAAGAATCCCAACAAATTGGGGGCTAGGAATCATGTTAGGCAGTCGATTCCATTTGTGTGTGTGTGTGTGTAAGAGATTCTTTACAGGCTAGTGGGAAGTCTACTACCCCCATCTTCCCACGAGCAAAGAACATGTTAGCCACCATCCAGTTCATCTCTACAGTAAAAATGGCGGAATGCGCGTTTGAATCATCATCACATTAATCCATAAATCATCGCTTCTCGGTCCCCCCCTCTTGCCTTGCACCAAAACAGACAGAATCCCATGTAAGAATTGTTGGCTCACTTGGCGTGGAAACACCATCATCATGACTTCCCAAACCCAAGGGTCTCCCCGTTGTTGGAATCCGCCATGGCACCGCTCAATTTCCTTTATTAGACACAACAATAATTAGTGAAATGCTTGTGATTTTCAACTAAATATTGCAACTTCATGCCATAAAAGTTTGATAAAATCTTTGCTTTAGGAATGAATTGTTTCTGCGTAAGCCCACTGAATTTTACTAGTGTTGGCTTTTGACACTATGGAGACTGACCTCATAGAAATAATGATAGCATTTTGGTGACAAAAACAAGCTTTTTTCCGACGAGGTCCACTTAGCCACTAGCTAGACATTATTTGAATTATGGGATTCATGAGCTTGGAGAATTACAATATAAATACGAAAAAGCTCCTCCAACCACTTAATGATCTGCCACGTGAGAAATGCACCACTATTCCTCTGTGATTATATTTTTGTCAATGACATCATATATAATGTTCCATACATGTTTATTTATGCTAGATCTTTACATTATTACAATCATAGGTTAATCACATCCAAAAATGATTAAGCAAGATGGTCTGTAATTATTCATGATACCATGCCACAAGAAGGGCCAATCTAAAATTAATTAGCCCAAAGGGAGAGGAGAGAGTGACGCCATGGCATTCCGGTTGCTAGAAAATGCTATCAGCATGATAAAAAAAAAAAAAAGTAAATACTAATCTCCAAAGAACATGGAAGTCTATTTAATCTCTCTCTGGTGATTGAAAAGTAAAATATAAACATATTAATGCTCCGTTTAGAAATGCGAGCATGGCTACATTATTGTAATTATCGTACGTATGTTTCATAAAAAATAATTAAAATAATATTTTTAATTTGAAAAATCAGGTGAAGCTGCAGTTATTATCCATATTTAATTATAAACGAAACAGATAAAAGTTGAAAAACAATTCCAAAATAAATTAACCAAGGACTATAAAAATCCTCTTCCATCAACTTCAATAGAAAAGATGAGGATTCCTTGGTGCCACCCAGCATTAATAGGCTGATTATTAATTTTTTTAATGCTAATGGTGTTATATACCATTGATTATTCTCAGTCCCATGTGCTGTTGTCTTCTCTTGGTCTCCTGTTTTAACTCTAATTACTTCGTTCTTCTTGGATTACACTTTCCCGAAAGAAAATGAAAAAGACAACTTAATAGTTATTTTTTTTTTCCAGAAAAAAGTTACCTGCTCCAACTAATAGCTTTCACGTTTTCAACTTAATTAATTTAAAAACACATCAGCGTTAATGGTGACTTGGAACCAATTAAATTGATCATAAAGCAGGTGCACTGATTAGGTTCATGTTGTTAGGCCTCGAAAGAATGCTTGCAAAAACTTTAACCACGTCCTTTGTGGGTGCAATGCGGTCCGAATCTGAAGCACTAAAACACATTATTCGAAGGAAATTGACAGGAGTGAGAGCGATGAAGTATATATGATATGCAGAGTATATTAAATTATATAGGATGAACAAATAGGGCTCGAGTCGGTTTCAGCACTCCAAGAATCAGCTTCGGATTCATTAATCGCAAGGGCCATGTCCCCTTTTTGTGGCTAAATGTGTACCAGTTTGGATTCCTCTAACAAGTGCACACCTGCAATTGATTCATTCGAAGTCAGTTGTAGTCACAGTTATTTAAGACAATTTATTGCAAATCCCGTCGTTGCTAAAGTTAACTCGAATTGATTTATTTAAAAAAATTAAAATTAAAATAATATTATTTTTAAATTATTTTAAAAAAAATCAATGATTCTTAATAAGATCAACTAAATTAAAAAAATCCATTTCAAGGTGAATTTTTACTAGTGATTAACGTTACCTGTGACGGCTATAAATTTTCCATTTACACTAACTATTTTCTTGCTTCTTTCAACTTTCAAGGGAAAAAAACAGAGAGAGAACAATTGACATTTGACAAATATATATTCTTGAAAGTTACATGTATATATATATATATATATATTCTTGGAGGTGGTTTGAAATTATCAAATTGGGAAGAAAAGCAGCCAATATCCTTCAGAATCCATGCATGCTACTTCTTTCAACCAGTAGCTACTAGCTAGACAAATGATGCCGGCTTGAGATTTGGGGAATCGTAATCTCATTGTAGCTTCTTGTACCAGCAATGTTTGCTGATCCAATTCATATTAAATAACTTGGAAAAAAAAGGAATACATGCCTATATATATAGAAGGTTTGTCAATGGTCTTATTGAAAAATATAAATATGTGCACCATATACTTTGCAATTATTTGGCAAATTAGGGTTTATATAAAGGGTGTAATTTTACTGGGGAATCTTTCTTTGTTCGAAATGCCACTGGGTAGATGCTGTTGGTATCCGCACACCTAGGCATACCTAGGGTAGTTGATATTTTGTGCCAATATATGGAGGCAACTTCCTTTGCTTCGGCTGAGTTTTTTAGTTCTCTCCTTTTAAGAAAAAAAAAATTAGTTTGCTCGTTAATTAAAACCAAATATTTCTTTATATGATTTTAAAAATACATTTTCACACCAGTTTCATAAAATTAAAATAATAATAATAATAATAATAAATTTATTCTCATATCAACCCTTTGAGATTAAATATTTAATTTTATAAAAAGATGCTGTTGTTACTTTAATAGATTCATATCTAGCTGTGAGCAGATACGAACTCTGCAGTGGAATTTATTCATATTCTCTCACAGTCGTCATTGTCATCTGATATGCTTACATCATGATGCTTAAATTTCACTGTAAATTCCATTTATGTTAAGCTTCAAGATAGATGCGTTTTCACATGCTGCTTAGATGAACGTGAATATTCCAAGAGCTTCGAAACATATAATTCTTGGTGCGGGAAGGGATATTCCTCTTCTCTAAATACATAGCTATTAATTTCGATCTACAGTCGACGGATTTGTGTGGGGTTCGGATCATTGATTAAATAAGTTGATTGGGATTAATAAATGATTTTTAAAAAAAAATTAAACGTTGTTGCTTTTAAAAAATAAAAATATCAAATTAGATTTTGATTTAATCAATGGATCATAACTTCATTCATTAAATTGATCAGATTGATCGGGTCAAATAAAATTATTATAGGGTGAATATTTTTGACACTTGGACGGAGACTGTCGACTAGGTCATGGAATCAACACAACGATCTGGCCAGGGTTAATAATCTTGGATCGATGGATTCGATGGCAAATTCAAGAGGCACTCCACTAGTACTCTTTCTGTCACGAGAAAAACTTCGAGGCGAGTAAATTAGAAATTACGTAAATAGAATAAGTTTTTACTTAGTCCTTGTGTTCTTTATAATTTGTGTGCTTGCCCTTTTAGTTTTAAAATCACAAGTTAGTTTTGTCGGAAAGACTAAAAAACAATTAAATTATAAAAAACAACTAACAAAAGAAGTAAATTTTAAAGGAATACTAATATATAGTGATCCAATATTAAGGATTTAAAACTAAAGAGATTAGTTAATTATTTTCTAAAAGAATTATTTTAAATAAATATTATTTTAATGGTAAAAAAAGACAGAGATGATAAAGGGATTCCTCTCATTATCTCCCGAAAAACGCGTGAAAACATTTTGGCATTTTGCAGCCACAGAAGTCCGAAGACTAGCCCTTGCATAAATCAAGGGGTCGTAACTCCTACGAGAACGTAGCTATGGTCAAATATAAATTGCCTGAAATCGATAGGTTCGTGTGACTTGCTCCTCCAATTTTGACTGCAAACTCAGCCTAGAACAATCGGAACGTTCACAGAAACAAGTTGCTAGGACCTGACCATCTTCGAGACCTCAGCAATTCCAATGAAGATAATTGAAAACTCAATATTTGAACCAGGAATATTAGCTGCACAATCCATGTATTTGCGTTAAATTAAGTGATGAAGAACAGAGAGTGAGAGTTTTATTGAGCTGAAATGGTCGATCCTTTCAAATTTTCCCGACTTTTGTTTTTTCTCAGCAGAGCTTGTCGACAACTGACTGCACTTTCCATTATAGTTATAAAATTTGACCCACTTTACAATCCTTCTCAATCCAAAACAATATTATTCTAAAAAAAACAAATCATATTTTAATCGGTTTTAATCATATTGATTGGTTGTGTATTGACTCGTTAAGTTAATTCTCATCTAATTCAATATAAAATCCAACTTAGATGTTTGGGATAGAGAATTATTGAATTAACTTACAGTGTCAAGTCGTCAAATCACCTGCTTTACTCTCCAAGTGAGGCTGTGTTTAATAATATTGTTTTTTATATTAAAATACCATGATAAATATTCCATTAGCCAATGTTTGAGGAAAAGGCAGCCAAAAAGAAGTGTTTTTATTTAAATCCTTTGACCAAATTACATCCAGTCATTACATGAAAACAAAAGTTGCTTAATTTGAGTTGGAGAAAAGCTGTAAAAGAAAAGTCCCTCATCGTGGCTAATTGATTGATAACAAAGAACTTCCACGTTGTGGGATCAAATTGAATCTTTGACCAAAAAGGGTTGGAATCTTTTGTAGTGTTCTTGATCGCAATAGTGAGTGATGTCGTGGAAAACTCAATCATGGAGACTTTTCCAAGAGTGGAGACGATGGAATTGTGGAAACTAAAAGCAATAAATGATAGGAAGAACCCTTGTTCTCGGGGTGGAAAATGTTTGACAGCGCCATGTAGCCTGGATAAATGCAAAAATAATCGGTTGTTGTGACCAAAACTATTACGACTTTGAAGACTGATTGAAAGCTAAAGAAATTACAATAATTGTTCC
>Ga0325404_1002003_pt1 | contig 21686 bp, 8 predicted proteins | sample PopdelMetagenome_18_FD_205664 | JGI IMG/M metagenome (GOLD analysis project Ga0325404, IMG submission 205664) | Populus deltoides microbial communities from Bellville, Georgia, United States - Xylem-Control-R1 | ecosystem: Host-associated > Plants > Phyllosphere > Stem > Wood/Secondary xylem...
ATTTTGAAACATAGTCTACTGCGACTAATATGTACACAAAACCAAATGATGGAGGAAATGGACCCATAAAATCTATACCCCAACAGTCAAAGATTTCAATGACAAGAATAGTATTTAAAGGCATCATTTGACGTTTTGAAATAAATCTTAGCTTTTGACAATTTTCACAAGTTTTGCAGAATGCATGCGTGTCTTTAAACATGGTGGGTCAATAAAATCCACATTGTAAGATTTTTGCAGTTGTCTTTCTTGATGAGAAATGATCCCCACATGCCTCAGAATGACAAAATTTAATGACACTACTTACCTCATTGTCGGGAATGCATCTTCAAAATATTTGATCAGGGCAATATTTGAACAAGTAAGGGTCATCCCAATAAAAGTTCTTCACTTCGTTTAAGAACTTTCTTTTGTCTTGGATACTCCAATAAGCTGGCAAATGTCCTGAAACAAGAAAATTAACAATATTAGCAAACCAAGGCATTGTAGAGACAGAAAGTAAAGATTCATCAGGAAAGTAGTCATTGATTGGTGTGATGTCAGATCTCGAATCAGTTGTCAATCTTGACAAATGATCCGCGACAACATTTTCGGTGCCTTTCTTATCCTTGATTGTGATATCGAATTCTTGAAGTAACAAAATCCACCGCACCAATCTAGCCTTAGAATCCTTCTTAGAAAGAAGATATTTCAACGCTGCATGATCGCTAAAAACAATAACAGGTGAGCCAACAAGATAAGATCTGAATTTTTCACATGCAAATACTACTGCAAGTAATTCCTTTTCAGTGGTAATGTAATTCATTTGAGCACTATTTAAAGTTTTACTTGCATAGTAAATCACATAGGGTTTCTTATCTTTTCTTTGTCCTAAAACAGCACCCATGACATAATCACTAGCATCACACATTATTTTAAAAGGTAATGACCAATCAAGAGGTTGAATGACAAGAGCAGAAGTAAGCAAGTTTTTAAGTTTAACAAAGGCTTCTTCACAATGTTCAGTCCATTCAAAAACATTATCTTTTGTTAGAAGGTTACACAATGGCTTAGATATTACACTAAAATCTTTTATGATCCTTCTATAAAAACCAGCATGTCCTAAGAATGATATAACATTTTTAATAGGTTTTGGTGTTGACAAGTTGGCAATTAACTCGATTTTAGATTTGTCAACCTCAATTCCTATTGATGAAACAATGTGACCAAGTACAATGTCGTTTGTTACCATAAAATGACATTTTTCCCAATTCAGTACAAGATTCTTTTCTTCACACATGTTCAAAACCTTTTCCAAGTTAGTTAAACAATCATCAAATGAATCACCAAAAACAGAAAAATCATCCATAAAAATCTCAAGAAAACGTTCGACCATATCACTGAATATGCTAAGCATGCATCTTTGAGACGTGGCTGGTGCATTACATAATCCAAACGGCATCCTTCGGTATGCAAACGTACCAAATGGACATGTGAAAGTAGTTTTCTCTTGATCTTCAAATGCAATTTCAATTTGGTTATAACCTAAATAGCCATCTAGAAAACAATAAAATTCATGAACTGCAACTCTTTCTAGAATTTGATCTATGAAAGGTAAAGGAAAATGATCTTTTCTAGTCATTGAATTAAGTTTTCTATAGTCAATGCACATGCGTCAACCAGTAATAGTCCTAGTTGGAATTAACTCATTCTTCTCATTTGTTATCACAGTAACTCCAGACTTTTTAGGTACAACTTGGGTAGGACTTACCCAATTGCTGTCACAAATAAGATAAATGATTCCATTATCTAGAAGTTTAATAACTTCATTCCTCACTACTTCTTTCATATTAGGATTAAGTTTTCGCTGCATTTCTCTAGAGGGTTTAGCATTTTCCTCAAATAAATCTTGTGTGTACAAATCAAAGGACTAATTCATTTTATGTTAGCTATGGTCCATCCTAATGCATTTTTGTGGATTTTCAGAGTTTGTAATAACTTACCTTCTTAATGAACATTAAGTTTGGAAGAAATTATTGCTAGAAAAGTTTCATTTTCTCCCAAAAATGAGTATTTGAGATTAAATGATAATGGCTTCAAATCGGGTTTTGGTGGTTGAACACTTGAAGGTATGGACTCAATTGATCGTGGTGGCAATTCCTCAATTTTTGATCTCCAACTATTTGCCTTTGATTCTTCCTGAAAATAAACCATTTGCAAATCATCAGATTCATTAAACTCAGTTTCACTGGAAGAATTTTCAAATTGATCATAAATTATTTTTTCAATAAAATCTACTTCCTGTAAATCATTATCATCTCCAGGTTGCTTGTAAATGTTAAAAACATTCATCTCCAATGTCATGTTTCCAAAAGATAACTTCATTACTCCATTCCTACAATTAATCAATGCATTAAAAGTTGCAAGAAATGAACGTCCTAAAATAACAGGAATTGAATTGCATGCTTTAACAAGTTGTGTATCCAAGACAATAAAATCCACAGGAAAGATGAATTTATCAACTTGTACTAACACATATTCAACTATTTCTCTATGAACTTTTACAGATCTATCAGCAAGTAAAAGAGTTACAGAAGTAGGTTTTAACTCACCTAGATTGAGACTTTGAAAAACCGAATATGGAAGTAAATTCACACTAGCTCCAAGATCAAGTAAAGCTCTATCAATTTTATGTTCTCCAATAAAGCAAGAAATTGTAGGACAACCAGGGTCTTTATATTTCAAAGCATTATCATTCTGAAGAATGGCACTTACTTGTTCGGCTAAAAAGGCTTTCTTTTTCACATTCAGTTTTCTCTTCACAGTGCACAGATCTTTCAAAAATTTAGCATAAGACGGTACCTGTTTAATAGCATCTAACAAAGGTATATTGATCCTTACCTGTTTGAAAGTTTCAAAGATTTCAGAATTGTGATTGACTTTCCTTTGTTTGGTCATGGCATGAGGAAATGGAAGTGCTGGTGGGGAATCAGTCTCCTCCTTGCAGTGTTCAGGTTCAACCCTTTCCTTACCCTCAAAGACTAACTCATCTTCTTTCTCACAAGGTTCAAGAACGGGTTTTTCAATAACCTTACCACTGCGAAGAGTAGTGACTGATTTGACTTGATCCATATGTTGGCTTCCGGAACCACTTGCACTTGAATTGTATTGCCCTTTGGGATTTTGCTGGGGTTGAGATGGAAACTTACCTTTCTCCTGAAAACTAAGAGCAGATGTGAACTTTGCAAGAGTATCTTTTAGATCTGCCATGGTTTGAGCATTTTGAGTGTTGATTGTCTCTTGCTTTTCAATGAATGCATGCAGTGTTTCCTCAAGATTTCTTCTAGGAGGGGGAATATAAGGAGGTGCATATCCATGAGAATTTTGAAAATTATGTTGTGCTTGAAATGGTGGCTGTGAAGTTTGTGCATTATTGTTACCACTCTTCCAACTGAAATTTGGGTGATTTCTCCAACCAGGGTTGTACGTTTGCGAGTATGGGTTATGACTTGGCCTTTGGAAACTATTTAAAGCATTGGCTTGTTCATGGAGACATTCCTTAAAAGAAGGCAAAGTTGGACAATCATTGGTTGAGTGTTCATTAGTTTCACAAATTTGACACACAATTTCTTGAACAGATTTTATTTGACCACTCTTTTTTAATTCTAGTGCCTCAACTTTTCTAGCTAAAGATGCAAATTTGGCTTGGAGGTCATGATCTTCCCTAAGGTTGTTCATGCCTCAATTAGATGTATGAGGTTGAGTTTTACCTGGTGCCTCACACGTACCTGTGGTAACTCAATTTTAAGCATTTTCAGCTAGCAAGTCTAAGTACTCCATTGCTTCATCAGGGTCTTTATCTATAAAAGTTTCATTGCACATCAATTCCACCATTTGCCTATCTTTAGGTGTTAACCCTTCATAAAATTATGAGACCAATCTCCGTGTTTCAAAACCATGATGAGGACAGGTATTAAGCAAGTCTTTATATCTATCCCAACACTTGTAAAATGTTTCTCCTGGTTTTTGAGTGAAAATGGTGATTTGTTTTTTGAAAGAATTTGTTATATGAGACGGAAAAAAACTTCTTTAAAAATTATTGTTGCATTTCATCCCAAGCACGAATGGATCCTGACCTAGTATTTTGTAGCCATGTTTTAGCTTTATCTTTTAATGAAAAAGGAAAAGGCTTTAATCTGATGGTGTTCATGCTATAATTTAAGTCATTATAAGTGTTACAAACTTCTTCAAATTCTCTTAAATGCAAGTATGGATTTTCTAATTCTAAGCCATGAAAAGTGGGTAAAAGTTGGACCTCCAAATCTAATGAGAATTGATTCTCATTGTAGATATACATTCCTTCTACAAGGATCAACTACTCGTATCTTAAATTTACATCTAGTTTGTCACGATGATCTCTTTAAAATAACTCACTCGGTTAGCCATAATTGAAGAAGAAAACCATCATGATTTTTTAAACCTCGTGGCTACTTTATCTTGACAAGTTTGAGCTTATAAAAAGAGAAAAAGAACCAGAATGCAGCTTTCTATGGGATGTTAGAGGAGAAAATGAGTAAGAATCTTATCTAACAAACTCTTGGCAAAACCACCATGGTTTTGCCATTTCTTGTTTTGTTTAGCTTATAAAAGGTTGTTCTTGAGCACACCAAAAGGATTTGAGAAAAAATATTGAGAAAATCATAGAAGAATAAAGAAAGAAGATACATAGAAATCAATAGAATATGTAGAATATAAAGGAAAGAAAGGTGATAAAGATTGTGGCTTAAAAAGGAAGGAGGGGAATCTAGATCAATCTGAGATTGAAAAAAAGCTGAAAATCAAGGAAAAAAAAGAGCAAAGAATTCATAGAAAGAATCAACTTTATCATTGCTAGGTAAACCTTCAAACTTTAATGAAGGGGTGGAGTTCAATTAGCACACCCCCCCTCCTTTTTTACTTTCGTCTTTGAATTACTATTTATGATGTTTGTTATGCATTCTTTGAAGTCATTTATTACTCGGAAGGCTGACACGATCAAAGAGTTGATGTCCTATCCCAAGTGCAGGAGTGTCGAAGTAATAAATAACCCGGCAAGACCGGGGTCGAACCATAGAGAGGTGAATTGTATAAATTACAATTAAAGAGAAAGATTTGAAGAGAATAATAACAAAAAAGGAGTTGAAGAGAGTTTTGGGAAGTGATATTGATGTAAGGATTAAACAATAATAAAACAGATGTCAAGGTTAGATGATCCACTAATAGTATTTCAAATAAATATAATATAAACTCTTTTTATTACTCAATTGGAAACCACACACAAAGGAGGTTCCAATCGGATGATTTATCGTTAATGGCTCATTATAAAGTATTAACATGATCATATTAATCATCTTATCTAAGTAACACCATACTTATAAATATCATCAGGCATTCATGTTGCTAGCTTATGTTAACAACAAATCAAGTTCCTATCATAATAACGATGTCGGCCGAAGACTATGAAGGATCAAGCATGTAATGTATCAAGTGTTACACAACACAAATCTAGATTAACCATTTACCAAGCAAGTTATTAAGAATTAGTAAGATAAAAAGATAAAACATGCTAATAACAAACTTTCTTGGATATAAACATTAAAGTCCATGTTGAGTTTATATTATACCTATTCTAACACCATTAGTAAAACCATTTCACCTTGACATAACTAACTTAGCTAGACATAATGAAGAAGAAGAACATAAATAAACAAGTTAAGAACATGATTATGATATAAATTAACTAAGTATAGGAAAGGAAATGACAAGGCATAAACAAGAGATTAATATAGCATGAAGAAAACTTGAACATTACAAAGAGAGAAAGCAAGAAGATGATTTTGATCTGAAAAATAACATGATTAAATACATGGCAAATGCCTCCTTTTATAGGCTAAGATTCAGAACTATTGATTGGTAGGCAACCATTAATTTGGTGGCTAGTTTTTGACATTGTTGGCTGCTGGTTCTTGATATTGGTGGCAGATTTTTGATATTGTTGGTTGGCCAAAACGTCATTGCTAACATCAGAATTTGAGCCCTTTGTTCCGTGAAAGCTCTGGGCAATTGTCTCAGCTTTCCAACAAAAAAAACCAGAGCTCATTTGGACTTCTAGAACTCAAGATATGAGCTGAAAACCGAACAGTGTTTGAACTGCAGGACAGGTTCTGACTTCTGCGTTGTTGCTAAGATTTGAACTTGAAAATAGCAGAATTGAGTCTTGAACTTTCATGAAAGTTTTAGGTCTATGTCTTATCTTTCCATCCATATAAATTGGACCTAAATCCGAGTTCTACAACTCCAGTTATGATCAAATAACCAAATGGTGTTCCAGTTTGGAATTGAACCAGCATCTCTTCTCTTAGCCTAGTCCTTTTTTTATCTCTTCACTTTCAATGGTTAATCACATCAATCAATCCTTTGAATTGTGAGATATACCTGCATTCAAAACAAGCATTTACCATAAATTAAAGATATATTATATTATTAGACTTATTATTATAAAACGTGCTTTAGTTAGGGAATTTAATGATACTTTAGTGCAATATGATGATATAAAGCCTTAATGAAAATGCACTTTTAAGTACTAATCAAAGGCCATGATTATTGTTTTGAAATATTTCAACATGCTTTGAATATAGCTTGTATATACTCAAGTTTTTTTTTATTGCCTTGTTTTGATGTGTTTGAATATGAATATGGAATGATAAATGTTAGTATAGAATTTTGTTTTTGCATGCTTTGATGTTAGGCTAATCTTGCTTGAAGTTATGACAATATATTTTATATTTTGATATTGTTGTGGTTTAGTTTGTTTTAAGTTAGCATATTGGTTTTGCCAAACTTATATACATGTTTTTTAAGCTTCAAGACAATGTTTGTGATTAATGAAACACATAGAGAGTAGCTTTTTTTGCTTGTTGTCATTATGGTTTTTACTTATGGTTTTTGCCTTTAATCATTTGTTTCTTATTGTTTTGATGACTCCAGCAATTCATGGCAAGCATGATTAAGCTTAGGTTGCTAGGTTTCGGTTGCTTTTCTGAGTTTCATTCCATTTTTGTAGGTTTAGACCTTTTGTTAGGTTTCTGGGTTTTCTGACTTTTCTGGGTTGACATTCATCCATTGAACTTTACCTTAGGTCATTGTTTTCTGAGTCATTTTGGTCGATTAATGTTTCTTATGTGTACGTGTATGTCTATTGATCTTTAATCTAAGTTTTTTATGGCTTAAAAACATTGATTTAAAGGTTTTTATCTCTATTTCTTTTGTTTTATTTTTTACATAAAATCAAATAATCATGTTATTTGCTTGATTATTGTGATGATTTAGCCTCAGATTCTTGTTTGAATAGTGTGTTAACATGTCTTTATGTCTTCATATTGATTTCATCTAGTATATTTTTTAATCTTCATTTCTGGGTTTCTTCGTAAGTTCTTAGCGTTCTTGAGCAAATTCAAACATTTTTCCCCTTTGATCTTCATTTTCTTCTTTATTGATTTTAGGTCATGTTTATGAGTTTAGGTTTTTGGGTTAAGAAGCCTAGTCTACATGGTAGGGCTGAGCCCATTTTTCAATAAAGTAGTGTTTGACATGATCAATTTATATTAAAGAAAAAATTCAATATTTTGTCCTTAAGGTGTGTTTATCAAACACGGCCTCAAGATATTTTTTAAGCCTATGACTTTTAGTTAATGGCATGTTTGGCAAACATGCCCTACTGATTTTCTAGTAATGCTCATATTCTTATTTTTTGTGCTTTTGCCAACAAACCCTCAAATCATTTCCAAAAATTCTAAAATAACTCAGGGACCATTTTAAAATTATTTGTTGGCCCTTCGCATATTTGTCCAAACATTTCACTTAATATTAGGGTTGTAGACTTATAATGTAATATACTGACCCGGTATTAAAAATACTCATTTTTTTCTGAAATTTCAAAAAAAATCCAAAAGTTTTTCCTCATTTTAAAAAAATAAAAATATGTTTTATTGTGTGAGCATACAATCAAATTCTAAAATTTTCATGCATATTTCATAAAAAAAAATATAAATTGCATTTTATCATACTTTAAAAAATTTAAAAAAAGTCTTTAATGAGTATCATAACAAGTTTGCAATTGTCCATTAGGATTTGACTAAAATTTCAAATTAAAAACCTTTTTTTTAATTTTTTTTGGGCTTTAGAATGGTTAGGTTTTAATCTAATGAGATAAGAATCCCTTTATTGAGGAAGACTTTTCTTAAATCTTAGACAAACTTTTTTTTTTACTTTTGAATTGTTAGGTTTTAACATGATGAGATAAGAACCTTTTTGTTGAGAAATTTTCTTAAATCTTAAACTGGCTAATAAATAGAAACATGACTTTGAACAATCAACCCATAGGTAGGATGCACTAGAGGTGATACATCTTCCCCTTACACAACCAGTCCCCTTACCCAAACTCTCGCAGAACATTAAGTTTTCTAATGACCATAATACTAGGTGATGACTTTTGAACCCTTCAAATCATATTTTTATAATTTTTCAAACATATCCAAAACCCCTCTCAATCTAAGAAGCATGATATGTCATCCAACGTTGTGCACGTCATAACACACCCCTTATACACATCATTTATATCTACAATTTCCCTTAGAGGTGTACTAACAACTAGCCCTAATTTTAGTTTACTCTAAGGCATATTTATCTTACTATCAAATCTACATGAAATAAAAGAGTGTGTGGCTCCTAGATCTAATAAGGCATACAGTTTATGTGAATTAAGTGTTATCATATTTGCCACCATATTTGGTGAGGTCATAATATCATCTTGATTCAAATTATACACCCTCCCATAATTCCTCTTCACTTGTACTCAAAGTTGACCACTACTAGCACTAGCTCTAAACTGTATAGGTATATTGGCTTTGTCCATGGTTATTGATTATTGCTAGCTTTAAATTGGTGATCTATATCGATATGATTTCTCAAAAGTCCTATATGGGCAACTTTTTTAAAAATGTTTTAAATCTCTACAAAGGTAATAAACATTGTCCAAGTATTTGCAGCACTTTCATTTATTCCCCTATTGTCGGCATAGATAACATCTTCTAGCACTCACTAAGCAATCCCTGGGGTGCTTCTGGTTATAGTGCTTATAAAATGAAATGTAGTCATCCCATGCTCCGCAATCCCCGCGGGTCTCATTGCATGACTTATCCCTGAATGAGTTTGTCCTCCTAAGAGTCCTCTACTACTAGCCTTTAGCAAATTAATTACAACTTCACCAATTTGGCCCTTTAACGACCATATAGACTAGTTCAACAAACTATTCACTTTCTTTATTGATGTGGACACCTCCCAGATACACTTAAATCATATTTGAATGGTTTGCAACTTAACCTAACAAGAATATATCTTGGAGAATCAAAGTTATACACTTTGATCACTCCCACCTCATGTCTATTAAAAGACGTGAACGAGTAGTATAAAATAACAACAAAGATGATCAATCCTTCAAAGAGTTTGTAAATTTAATCAATAACTTAGTATTGGAATTGCTTAGCCACACAAAAGATAGCATGAATGTTGATTTTTATATATTAAAAATAATCTTTATTAAAAAAGTATTTATAAAAGAATATTTATACTAGAAAGAATTCTAAGTCGAATAGAATATTCTTAATGAATATGGATAAACCTTATAGATAATAACAATTCAATGAACCCAAATTTTAATAAAGGCTTTAATATCTCTAAAAGACTTAATAATAACTAAAATAAAAATAAAACAATAGTCCAACTAATTTTAATAAGACTAAAGTTGTTTTTATAATCTGCTAGCAGAATTGAATCTCAACTTCAAATGCGTGGTCCTCTCTCGTCTTAATGAACTAGAAGGAATGTCATACATCACTAGAAAGTTGTGGTTGTTTACTTTTCAAATCAACTAGAATCGCATTAAAATTCTTTCTATAACACTAGTTATGAGCAAAAAAGTAGTGAAAGGTCAAAACTAGCATATTTGAATTATTTTTTTCCAATCTTTTTGTAATATTTGAATGCCCACGTATAAGTCTTTCTTGAATATGAATTAAATTAATTAAGGTTTGTACTTTATTATTTAATATCCTTTGAAGTCTATCTTATCCTATGCATTTTGAATAAGTCCATTGAAAGCCTTTTTTAACCTTTTAGTCCTAAATCGTGTCATTGGACCAATTGCGACCTCTAAAGAGTCTTTTGGTGTTGCTTGAATCGCATCATTTATTTTAATACAAACCCTCACGTTTGTGATTGGTTTTTTTCTTATTCAATCAATAACACCATACATATGATAGACTTGACTTTTCAAGCCAATAGCCCTCGCTCATGCGGCTAACTTGAATACTTTACCAAAATCCATAGCCCCCATTCATATAGCCTCGTCCAAATGACTAACTTTGTTCATTTTTCAAATTCATCTTTCCCATTCACATATTTGTTTTCCATCAAATTCATGTTCACATTCCTCATATTAGATTCACACTCACAAACCTCTTATCATATTCACATGTGCAATTCCAATGATTTCTCATTTGTTACTTTCATTGAATGCTCAAATGTTCAATTCACATAAAATTTAAGTGCAAAAATAAAATAAAATCACTTCTTTAAATAAAGAAAAAAGGTGAAAAACACTTACCTACTCCTCCGACCAATCAAACAGCCCCTGTTAAAGGTCTAGCTCCTAATGCAAAAGAAGGTTCCTTTATATCATTATCCAGATCATATGAATTCATATTCATGTTAGCAAGATTTGTTTTTCATATTTAACATTATTTAGTTTCAATCATTCTCTTTTAATTTCAACATATCAAAATTTCCACCATTTTGATTTAGTTATCTTTAACTACAATCTATATTTCAACATTAGATTTTTTTTACTTATCTATAGGATACAACACATTTGTATTTTCCTTTACATGAAGGATTCATAACAATTTGGATTCCTAAACTTCCATAATAACAAATAAACACAACCATGATAACCCGATCTGCTATCTTTTAATCTAAACATTGATAATTCAAATGTAAACATTTAATGGCTTATAATTTAGTCTTACCACTTCAATTCAATTCACATGCCAATTCTTTCCAAAGATGGTACTCAAAATTCAATTATGCTCATAATTTCACATGGTTTCTTTCATTATCTTTGTCAATGTGTAAAAACATGAAAACCAACATATAACAACCAAACATTTAGATTCATTTCATAAATTTTCCAAAAACTTACAAACTAACTATTCAACCAATTTAAACAATATTTCTAATTTGTCATAGCTTTCTCAACACATTTTCAAGCATATTTCTTCCAATAATATAAACCCAGTACACAATCCCATCTAGAGATTTCTCATACAAATAAAACATTTTTCCTTCAATATCAAAACACACACAATATACCAAACATCCATCCATTCAAGAAATCTACTTCAATTAGCAATTCTGAACCCTTCACATTAACTCATAAACTTTAACATCATAAAAACATATAAACTTCAAATCCACAATGTTTCCCCCAAACACACATACCACATGTAATTCACATATTCAACCCAAAATCTTTCTTAAACACAATACTCATACATGTACATTTAATAAATATACAATCCCATTACATTTAAACCAATTTTTCTATTTTCCAAAAATCTCTCCTATAATTAGCCTTAGTATAAGATTTTCCTTGAATTATTTTCAAATTTGTTTATATTTTCATTATAGTTATTACACATCTTATCCCAATTTCATCAATTTAACACAAAATACCCAATTCCCAAACAAGGTCTTAAAACTTAGAATTTGGGAAGTTAGGGGTTTTCCATCCTCTCATAATAAACCCACTAGGACAAGAAAATAAATGGTAAAGAATATCTTACCAACTAAATTTAAATTAAATTTGGTGAGTTCTTGATAATTTCTTCACACATTTTGCTCCTCCTCTTCAAAATCCAAGCTTCCTCTTAATAGAAAACCCAATTCTCTTTCTTGTTTTTTCTCCCCAAGAAACCTTGAATAGTTTTTTCCAAGTACACTACTCAAAAACATCCGCCAAGTTCATTAATAAGAAGAACCAAACATGAATTTTTGAAGGAAATGAGAAAATTTTCTTTCTTCCTTATTCAAGGTCAACAACATTTAAAAGAAATCAAGGAGAAACTTTGATTTATTTATGACAATGTCATTATTACTTACCCCTATATAATTTTATATGTATTATTTGACCACTGGTACTTTCGTAAACTTTTCTATAACTAAAAACATTAATATATTTAAACTAACTCACGGGAAACCTTCATCCCCATTAATAGCATATTTATTTTATTTTTATTATTTATTTTCTTTAACAAAAAATTTCCACCATTTAACACTAATTTAATAAATTCTAGATCAGGGGTTTACATGTAATCCCCTCCATTTAATAAAGAGGGGGCATCTGTTGTTATCCATTTTTGGGTTCCCCGTAAAAAATGAAAAAAATACAAAAACAATATATTCGGGAGGGATAAAAAAAAATAGGAGTGAGAAAAGGATGCTGGAACTACCATAAAATGGCTAGGAATTGGTTAAGGAGGTTCAGAAATACAAGAATTGAAATTTGACGGTAAGAACCCTGTTGATAAGGAAAATTCAATTTGAGGAAGAAAAGTCCAAAATCAGATGTTTATGGACTCAATTAAATTTTATCTAAGGTTTAATTGAATTTATGGAGGGTTTGATTGCAATAAAATTGATTTTTAAGTCAATTTAGGATTTTATTGGAAGAAATTAAAGTTCTGGGGTCCAATTATAATTTTGAAGAGTTGATATGGTCAAATCAGGTGCTTAATTGCATAATTATTGAAGTTTGATGGCCAATTAAGGACTTAATTGAAACAATCCAAAACCAAGGACTAAATCGGAAAAGGCGATAAAATCAAGGGGTCTAATTATAATTTATCCGGGGGGCTTGATTACAAAAAATACAAAACTCCAATGACCAAATCGAAAATATACATTTTGAATAAGAAAACGGTGCCGTTTCAGAGGCACTATTCATTCTCTTCTTAAGGAGCCGTTTCAACAGACAGAGGATTTGATTCAGCAACAAAAGCCGCAGATTGCTTCAGTTATGGGGAGCGTTTCACAGCTAATGCATGCCGGCCGTTACTATTTTCACGCAATAACGCATGCATCCTCTAGCTATAAAAGCTAGAGGAGAGACCGAGCAGAGGGGACCCGGGGGGGAAGTGGAGAAATGGTGAAAGCATAAGGAAAACAGAGGGAGGGAAAAATATTTAAAAATACACAGAAAGCAAAAAAACAGAGCGAGGGAAGAATAGAGGAAGAACTGAAGAAGAGAGAGCTTCGACCTATCAGCTTCACCATCGTCTTCGTCCCCAAGCAACAGCTTCGCCTCCAGCTGCACCAGAGAAACAGAGGAGGAAAGCAACGAGACAGCAGGAAAAAAGGGGAAGAAGAGAAAGAAATGAGAGAAACAGGGAGAGTGAACGTGGGTGGAGAAGAGAAAAGGAAAAAAACAGAGGGAGAGGGGAAGCAGCACGAGAGGGAGACAGAAACGAGCAGAAGGAAAGAATGTAAGCATAGGAAATCGTAGAGACCAAACCAGTGCTGTCATCGTCTTCATCAGAACCATTTACTACTGATCGTGAGCCAAAGTTTTAGCACCGTCAGTTTCGTTGGTCTCAGTTACCAGGTAAGCTTCTCTTACTCTGCATTTTGATTACAGCATACAGTTTTGTTTTCATTGTTGTTGTTTACTGTTCAAATGAATTATAATTCACTTGAACAGTAAAAAAGGCACATGCATGCGTGATTTCTTGCCCAGCCGGGTCACTGGTTTGGGCCAGCGACCCGGCTAGGCCTGCTGGGTCCAGCCCCACCACATGGGCCCGGCTGGGCCCAGCTCGAAAAAAAAATTCAAAAAAATTTGTGATTTTCTGCAAATTTTTTACTTCATTTTAATCAATATTGCTTTGTATTTTTATACTGTAAAGATACAAATCCGGTATTGAAATACCTGGTTTTCGTCAAAATATTGAAAAAAAACAAAAACAAATATTTTTATGCATACCGCCAAGTCTCTCTAAAAAAAATTAAAGAAATCATATTTTATCTTCATAAAAAAAAAAGGTTTTAGCATGCATTTTGGCTTTAATAACCAGTTTATTAAAGTCACGGGAACTGGCCAATATTTCAAAATTTTCAAAAAAATTATTTTGTTTTTTTATCTGGGGTTACGACCTTATACGTAAGACGTATTCTGGATATAAAATTCTTTTATTGACGTTAGAACGGTTAGGTTTTACCCGATAAAACAGGGACCTCCTTACTGAGGAGAACTTTTCTTTAAATATAGACGGACCAACAACTAGAAAACACGACAAGACCTTAGATTTTATCAGGCAATAAGAAAATACAGCCTACCTTAGGTAGGGCGTATTTGGGGTGCTAATACCTTCCCTTTACGCAACCAGTCCCCGTACCCGATCTCTGAGACTAGTTGGGGTTCCTAGTGGCCAAAATACTAGGTGGCGACTCCCATTCCATTTTTTTCCACTAATAAAAGATAATAATTTCTTGTCTCCCCACATTTGCCACATTAATACAAAATTTTGAGGGTGGATGTTTTCGCCACGACACCGCACACATGCGACAAAACTTATTTGGAAAAATGCATAGGTCATTAGAACAATCAAGTGAGTCAATGATATACTATACTAAAATGATTTAGTATGCTGAATTTAAACATGTCTCTATCTCAACACAACTTTTAACCTCGATTGTAACATAATTTTTAATTAATTTTAAAAATAAATAACAATTTAAAAACTAAAAAGTTTAAATTAACAAACATAATTCAAATAGTTGACATGATCAGGGTTTGACAAGATTACTAAAAATATTATTTTGATGTATTTTTAAACAAAAACAATTGTTATCGCACTTCCAAACATCCCTCCACCCATTCAAATTAGGTTTTACAACAATGGTGACTCTAACCATGTTTTACAAATATGGTAACAAGAAAGATAAGAAATTGGAGCCCATCGGCAGATTGAATCTCGACCCAGATGAAACTCAAGTCCTCCTCGACCCTCCCTCTCCATGAGAAAAGAAAAACATGCTATCTCCATGCATGTCGTCATAAGACAAAAATCACGTGACCATTGAACATGACAAATTAAAATCGGACATCATCATCATCTGACTATTGAACGTGCCAGGTTAAAATTCAACAGGTTAAGGTAGGGAGTGAATTTCCTAAATTTCCAAAAAGAAAAGAAGACAGGAAACATAGTAGTCCCATATTACATGATTAATATTCTGTAAATTATTGGGACAAACAGTGGGACCCCGCACCAGCCGAGCCTGGACATTCATTTGTTTTCTTTTCTTTTTTATTTCTCTTTTTTCCTTAAACTACGATCACAGTAGCAGTGATAGATTAATGAAAAGATTTTGCAGTACTGTGTGGGGGTGGTGACTGGCGCACAGGTACTTGCAAAGCACCGAAAATGCCACTCCTCTTCTTCTCTTCAATCGAGGGGGTTTTTTCTTTTCCTCCCTTCTTTCTTTCTTTCATAATTCATGGAGATCTCAATGACTCATAATAAAAAAATTTCTCTCCTCCCCATTCACTAAAAGTAGTTTGCTTTCTCCCCTCTTTAAAAAAGCTGTTAATAGTAAATCCCTCTCTCTCTCTCTCTTATAGCAACATTTTCATTTCTCTGCTTACTGAAACATCTCTCCTCTCTCCAAGTCTCGCTCATTTCCAGGTTCTCTTTCTTTCTCTCTACTGCCTAAAGCTCAAAATTCTTTTGGTTGAATATGAAAATGCTACACTATATTTAATGGTAGTTATATAAAGTTCTTTCTTTTATTTATATAAAAAAGGGTTATAATGAAGATCTGAGCTATGGGTAGATCATTGATCATTCACTTATCTTGTTATCGTAATTTTCCCAGATCTATGACTTTATATATCCTCCGATTTTCTGCTGTGGACTGATTCGCTACTTTCTTTGTTTCTTGTTTCTCTTTAATAGAATGTTTGCTGTGTAAATGTCCCTTGTTGTGATCACTAGTTTGGTGAGTTCCCCCATTAGTGTTTCTGGTGTCAAAATGATTGTTAGCAGGGTTGATCTGTGTACTTTTTTTTTTTCTTACTTAGGTTTTTGCAGTGGCTTTCTGAGTGACGATACTGTAAAAAAGTATGCTCATAAATTAATGTAGTTGACTGGGACAATTTTGGGGTTGTCAGCTTTGATGCTGAAGCTAAATATTAATTGTAAGGAATAGGGAAATGTTGTAATGGTGGTGGGAGGGATCTCATCATCTATGGTTCTATGTTAATTCACAGAGCTGGATACGAAATATTTGGAAAAGATGAGCCAAGTGGAGGTGGTGTATGTGGTCTATGTTTCTAACGAAATAGTATCACAGAATAGTATTTTCAATTTGTTAGGTATGCAATTTATCAATAATGCACCTATAATTTTGTGCTCCAAATAAAACAGAATTGTTAATATTTCCAATTTCAATTTCTACTTGGAATGTCTTTGGCATAATGATGAGTTGTGGCCCTCTCCCAAACAGCTCTTGTGTTTGAACCTCTCCTCTCCTTTGCAACAAAAATAAAAATGTCTTTGGCATCAATCGTAGTGTAGTTCTTGGAGAAATATAACAATGGGGATAGGCTCTCCTACCCTCTTTTCCCTTCTATAAAAGCAACAAAATGCTCACCAAACCCTAAGAAGGTCCTTACACTTCAGTAAAAATTAAGAACAGTAGTAACCCAATTTAGAAATACCAAATAATAGGAAAAATACTGCATAATCCCTGATTTTAGTTTACTTCTCCATCAAACTGGATTATATTTGGTGGTTATGAAAATTATACGTTTTTTTTTTCTTCTTTCATATCAAATTTGATCTGGATTTTCTTTCTAAAGGGTTTTTTAGTTGCAATTCAAGTGATGAAAATTTTCTTTATAGATTAATTTATTACTTATAATAGTTTTGGAGGTGTTAAGATTTTTAGGTGTATTTGTTTAAAGGCTTGTTATTACATATAATCATTTACTGCTTGTGGATTATTTCCTGGCTGATTTAAGAAGCAAAGAGCCGATCCTTGCCCTTTCCCCTCTCTTTTTATCTTCATCTTTGTTATATTCTAATAAATTGCTTTTAACTGCAATCCAGGGTTTCGTGTGCTGAAAATTGTTGTATTACTGCCATGCTCAAGCAAATCCTTAGCAAAATTCCCCGCAAGTTCCCCAAATCTGATCCTTTGGATTCTACTGGGATTGATTGTGGCAATGATTCTACCTGCTCGGGCCCACCTACAAATGGTGGGAATTCTTTTTCTAGTCGGTTGAATGTTGTTAAACGGGTATCTTCAGCAGTATTTCCTGCAAGCATAATGGCTGGAATGGAGGCAGTGGATCCCCATCTATCCTTCAAAGATGTCTCAAACCTGCAGAAGCAAAACCTTTTTGTCAGTAAATTAAACCTTTGTTGCGAGGTTTCTGACTGCAGTGATCCAGATAAAAATGCTGTTCAGCAAGATCTTAAACATCAAGTGCTTATAGATCTTGTTGATTTTGTTTCATCCGGATCTGCTAAGTTTACTGAACCCGCAATTGCTGCAATTTGTAAGATGTGTGCAAATAACCTGTTTAGGGTTTTTCCACCCAAGTATCGTTCTGTTAACACAGGTGGGGAAACAGAAGATGAAGAACCAATGTTTGATCCTGCTTGGTCACATTTGCAAAGTGTGTATGATCTACTCCTTAGGTTTGTTAGTTCTGTTGATGCCAAGGCTGCTAAGAAGCATGTTGATCATGCTTTCATTTTGAGATTACTTGAGCTTTTTGATTCTGTGGACCCAAGAGAAAGAGACTGTTTGAAAACCATTCTACATAGAATTTATGGAAAGTTCATGGTGCACCGGCCTTTTATCCGAAAAGCAGTTAGCAATATCATCTATCATTTTGTCTTTGAAACTGAACGTCATAATGGAATTGCTGAGCTGTTGGAAATTTTTGGGAGTGTTATTAGTGGGTTTGCATTGCCATTGAAAGAGGAACACAAAATTTTTCTCTGGAGGGCTTTGATTCCTCTGCACAAACCAAAATCAGTGGGTATTTATCACCAGCAGCTAACGTATTGTGTTGTACAGTTTATAGAAAAGGATCCAAGGTTGACTAGTCCTGTGATTAAGGGACTGTTGAAGTATTGGCCTGTGACTAACAGCCAGAAGGAATTGATGTTTATAAGTGAGCTAGAAGAAATATTAGAGATGACTGGTATGGATGAGTTTCAAAAGATCATGGTCCCACTATTTCGGCGAATAAGATGCTGCCTCAATAGCTCTCATTATCAGGTAAAGACCTCTTTAAATGAGTCGTGTTTGTTAACTTTTGACTCAATTTCCATGCCATATTTCGCCGATCAGTTAAATTTTTCATCTGATCTTATTTGTTTCTTAGCCTCCTATTCTCAATAGTGTAGAACTGCATTCTTGATAACTTGCTTAGGTAAAGAAGCTTATGAAATCCATTCAACTGATGGGCATTGTGCCCAGACCCCATCATAGAAGTACAAATTTTGTGGTGATAAATCTTCAAACTGATGACCTTATTAAATTGTTCATTCAATGAACATTCTCAATATTATGCCTTGGAAAGGACTCAAACGTCCACACTCTTTAGCACAATGGGAAATGAGGAAGGGATTGTAGGATTAACATTCATTATTTAGTTAATTATTCATGGCTTATATTATTTCTAAAGAATTTTACCACTTATTTGAGCAGTTTATTACAAATCTATTTATATTTCCTATTTAATGGTTTTTCAATTCCTTAATGCAATATCATGTACTTTGATTGATCCAATGAAAGGAGTTTTCAAAGAATTGTTTCTGCATTGGCCTTGTCACTTCTTGCTTCTGTGTCAGTTGGATAATTGTATCTGTAATCAGAAAGATCTTTAAAGCTCTGCCACTTGCGCCTTTTACTAAAATGGCAAGACAGGCTCTCTGATAGAGTGGGATAATAGTTCCATTATATAAATAATTTGAAGATAAATGACAGGTTATCCTGGTAGTTGATACTTAACAAGTCTTGCATGTTTCAACAGGATAAAGGAGAACATTATCCCGTACAGGGTACAGCTTATTGAAAACGCCTCCAAGTTTACAATGTGAATGATTTTTTATAGTTTCTATTCATGCATCATATCCGTAATTATTCATTGTTGTTTGTATGTTTTTATGTGGAAATTGCAAAAGGAATGGTGCTAAATCAGAGATAGCTAGAAAAATTGCTGCGTCAAAGAATAAAAATAACACTGTTTTGGAACATTGAGATTTTTCTGTACTATAACTGGTAATAGGTTATTTTCATTATGGCAATGGGATGAATTCCTAGTCATTGGCATTTTCTCGGACATTAGCCATTGTCCTATCCTATACTCGATGAGGAATTTTCAAATCCATGAAGATGTTCTTAAGATATGCTATGTATTTGTGTACAGAGAACAATAATGAGCTTACTTTCACCTTTCCAGGTGGCTGAACGAGCTCACCTGCTATGGAACAATGAACGGATCCTTAAACTTATTGAACATAACCGTCAGGTTATTGTGCCTCTTGTCTTCTCAGCTCTTGAGCAGAACACCCTGAATCACTGGAACCAATCAGTACTTATTCAGACACAGCATATTAGGAAGATGTTCTGTGAGATGGATGAAGAACTAGTGCTAGCCTGCCAACGTAAGTTGGAGGAGCAAGACTCTTTGTCAAGTGTGGAAGCTGAGAAGCGGAGATTGACTTGGGAGCGCCTGGAAAATGCTGCAGCTCTACAACCTAGAGCTGATAATATTTTACCTGTCTCGTGTGCTCTGTTACCTGCTAGGTGCTAGGTGTTTGAGGGATGCCATGTGGGAAGCTAAAAAAAAACATATATATATTAGCAGCTCTCATTGCAATATTGCAAGAGGAAGGAGTTTGGGATGCTAGAAGGATTGGTCTGTGCTAAGGTGATGTATTATAGTGTTATTAAGTGGTAATACAGCTGCCTCTTGAAGGTTTGTTTGGCACATGGGGGGAGTTCAGTTGGATTGGAAGAGCCTCGTAGCGTGCAATTATGCATTGTGTATTGACCCCTCTTCTATCATTATCGAAGGGCTCTTTATTTTGCCCGTATTTTATTCTTTAATTGATGAGTTGTGTTCTTGTTTCCGAGCTGTCGATCTCGAAATGGAGACCCTCTCTCATCTCTAACTGTAGCAAGGGCGAAACCCACCAACAAATTAACAATTAACCAAAAAAAAAAAAACACTAAAAGAGGAGAGGTTTCGATCTATTTTTTACAAGAATATTTAAGTTTCATAATCTAGATAACAAATTAATTTATTAGCTTGAATTTTTTATCTTATTTTCAAATTGGTTTTTATTTTTTTCATTTTTAAATTATTTTTTATTTTATTATTTAATATTAGATTGTATAGAAAATAGATTTTGTAATTTGTTTTTTATAAAGTTACCCATATCATGATTTTGATGGGTTAACTCGAGTTATTTTTGTGTTTTTTTAATCAATTTTTTAATTTTAATTTTATCTTTTAACATTGTGTTTATTAGGGTTCATCATTATTTTAATTTTTTATGAGGTTATTTTAATTTCATGACTCAGATCATAGATTCGATAAGTTAACTCGATTGACTCGAGTATTGTTTTTTTTTAAATTGATTTTTTTTCAATTTTATCCTTCAATATTAGGTTGATTGGGGATTAGAATTTGTAATTTATTTCAGTTTGTTTTTTATGAGGTTATTTTTGTCTCATGACTCCATTCAAGTTGTTTTTTGTGTCTGTTTTTTAATTGATTTTTTTAATTTAATTTTATAACACTGAGTTGATTAAAAATTGAGATTCATAATTTATTTCAATTTATTTTTTATTGAGGATTAACTAGGTTGACTTGAGTAATTTTTTTATCATTTCTGATTGTTTTTTTATTATTTTTATCTTTTAATATTTAGTTTATTCAAAATGTGAATTGGCATGTGTATTGGTACGTTAATCCAAGTTGACTCAACTCAATTCAATATATTACTGTCTCAATATTAATAATAAAATAATAGCATGTTAAATATTTATTTGAGTCATACTATTTTTTTACTAGTTATCTAAATTACTTTAAAATCATTCAAGTTGATAGGATCACATTAAAATAACTCTTATATAATTTAAAATAATTTTTTATTATAAAAAATATTAATAATTTTTAAATATTTGTTATGTTAAAAATAAGTTTTTACGATGGAGGTTAAGTGATACAGTGTTTACCTATAGGGCAGCGCTGCAGGAATCTTGAAAAAAAAAAATTTTCCTTTATAAACTTTTTTAAGTATTGAACATTTAAAATGGCAACAGGTCATAGAAAGTTGGGAAAAAGCTAAGACGTGTCTTAAGGTATTAGTTAAGTATTGTTTAGATGTATTTATAATGGATTATGTTAAAAAAATATAAAAAAATCAAATATTCAAATAAAAAATAATGATATTAATTAAATACATTAAATAATTATTATTTTATATTGTAATGAGTTTAAATGTTTAAATAAATTCTGAAAATTA
>Ga0325404_1002005_pt1 | contig 21672 bp, 21 predicted proteins | sample PopdelMetagenome_18_FD_205664 | JGI IMG/M metagenome (GOLD analysis project Ga0325404, IMG submission 205664) | Populus deltoides microbial communities from Bellville, Georgia, United States - Xylem-Control-R1 | ecosystem: Host-associated > Plants > Phyllosphere > Stem > Wood/Secondary xylem...
TTATATTCAGCAAGCTTGTCTTGCTCTTGATTTGGTCAAAGGACTTTGTTCCTTTTTCCTTGTATTGCTGGACTCCAGCGCCTTTTTGATCTATAATATTCTTACATTTGATCAAAAAAAAAAAAAAGAAAGAGCATCAAGAACCCTTTGCCTTCTGTTCAGCAAGCTTGTCTTGCTTTTGATTTGGTCAAGGGACTTTGTCCCCTTTCCTCTGTATTGCTGGTTTCCAGCGCATTTTTGATCTATAATATTCTTACATTTGATCAAAAAAGAAAGAGCATCAAGAAAGAGCTCTCAGTGGTGATGTTGAAGTGTTTTCTAGAGAGAGAAGCTCTCAACTGTAAGTAAGAGAAACTGCCATCCCCGGCTGAGTGTTTTTCTCGTCACACTGTACAGTTCCTTCTTCTCTAGTTCTCGACTTACCACGGAGCCTCTTCTCTGTCCCTAATGACTAAATCAAAGGCTAAAGCATCGTTATATAAGACTACTCAAGGTGATTTCAGCCTTCAGGTCCCCTGCCATGGGTCAGCTTCACGACTACCTAGGGCTTTGTCTCGTAGTCGCTCACCGATTCCACACGGTGTCACCTCCCCCTCTTCTACACCTAGAAGGAAGACGGTTCTGGCTGATTTCGTTTCACCCTCTAGTGATGTTAGGGTTTCAGCAAAGTGTAGGACCAAACCCAAGCAGAGGAACCCCCACTCCTCCGCCTCTCCTAGCGATTGCACTGAAGGTTCGTCTAAGCACCCCCGAACCAATCCTGGTTCAAAAGAGTGTTCTGTTGGGTTTCATCAGGGCTCTTCTCATTCGAGTCCAGACAACCCGACCCGATGTCAACAGTCTTCGGGTCACGATTGCTCCTCATCTACACATCCTAGTGGTGGCCCCTCTACTGAAGATCGTTCTAGGGCTCCTGCCACGCCATCATCGGCAGCGCATAGCGGCCCTGCATCAGTTCCACCAGGTAATCCTCCACCGCTTGTCCATTTCCCTGAGTTTGCGCATTTGGAATCCTGTCATCTAAATGAGGTTGACCTAGGAGCAGCCACACCCATGTTGCGGTTTTGTTTAATTGGGTATGTAGCAGGGAAATTCCCTGGTTATGCATCTCTTTTACATTTCATTAGAAAACACTGGCAGCATCCAGCCCGCTTCACTATGCACGATTCAGGATGGTTAATATTTGCTTTTAATTCAGAATTAGAAATGCTTGAAACCTTGAGTGCTGGCCCCTACTTTGTTTTTGGCCGGCCACTGATTTTGAAAATTATGCCTGAGTTCTTTGACTTCCAAGCCAATGACATGACAAAGCTGCCAACTTGGGTGAAACTTCCCAACTTGCCTTTAAGATGTTGGACTCCTCTGTGCCTTTCGAAAATTGGCAGTATGATTGGGAAGCCAATCCACTGTGACATTCCTACAGCAACTATGTCCAGGCTATCCTATGCTAGGATTCTGGTTGAAGTGGATTTGTTGCAGGAACTCCCCAATGCTATCCAGGTTGTGTTGCCCAATGGATCCCCTCTCTCCCAACAGGTCACCTATGAATCCCTTCCCAAGTTTTGCAAAAGGTGCCGGGTTATAGGCCATTCTGCTAATACATGCAACAGAGGTCCCATGCAGAAAAAACGTCCTCATATAGCTGCTGTTTCTGAGGATGTCGATGTTGATTGGAAACAACCGTCTGATAGTGTAGACCCTCCTGCACCGCCTTCTACTGCTGCTGATCCTATGAAGGGCCACTCTGAACGTAAAAGATCAAAGCTTGCTGTGTCTAGTCCCAAGCAGACTCCGGATCCTCAGTGTACTACTGAAGCAGTAGCAACTCCTGCTGTAGTGTCTCCTGCACCGAAGGCAACTGCTGCTGCTGTTGATATTACACGTCAAATATCAAAGCTTGCTGCCTCTGGTACCAATCAATCTTCTACTGAAGCAGAAACAGCTCCTCCTGTAGTGACTACAAGAAGGCAATATCTCACAAGAAGTAGAGTTGCTGTCACCTCTGATGGCGTCCCAATTGCGAAACACAAACTCAAAGGACCGGCTATTGTCCTCATGTCCATGAGTAGCTCTGGCACTCCTTCATAGCTGCTCATTTTGTGTTCTTAATTTGCAGGGGTTTATTCCCCTGATTGCTGGTTGCAGCCTTTATGGTCTACTGGTTAGAATTTTGGATGTTTGGAATTGGATCTTATGTTGTGTATAAGCCCTGTTATGGGGTATTTTTGCTTGTTGCTGAGGTTGGCATGTTGTTGTCCTGGTAGGGCTGGTTAAAATCCTGTTTTGTTTGTGTCCTGTTGTGGGGTCTCAAGCTTGCTTTGTTGCTGTGGTTTCTCCAGGGGGGGACAGCATCTGATTTATGGGGTTTTGGCTGCATGCAAGATAATTGCTGTTGGGTTTCTATGTTGTGTTTATGCCCTGTTGTGGGGTCCTATTGTTTGCTGCTTTACTTTGCAGATTGTTATTCGGATGTGCTTGAGGCCAGGTGGGGTCTCCTGCTGTCCAGGTGTGCCCTGGTGGGGTTTTGGTTGCATGTCAATGGATTGAAGTCAGCGGCTTAATGCTGGCTCATTGCTGGATTCAAGGTTTTGCATATGGCTCACTGCTGTGGGGTCTCATGTCGGCTCATAGCTGGATCCCTAGGGACTCTGTTCCCTTTGGTGCTGTCACTTAAATCAGCTGGTTTTGTTTGGCTGGTTCTGGTTCAGCTTAGTGGGGGCATGTTCCTCTAGGATTTTTGTTTTTGTTTGTCTATTCCCTGTATGAGGGATGTTCATGCTATTTGGTTGTAGGTTCTTGTTCCCTTTAGCGTTCACGGGAGTCTGTTCCTGTTGATGTTTTGTTCAAGGGAGCCTGTTCCCTTTGCCTGCACTTGTACGACTTTTGTATTGCTGGTTTCCAGCTTATATTGCAAGCTTGTCTTGCTCTTTTTGATCTATATAATTCTTACATTTGATCAAAAAAAAAGAAAGAGCTCTCAGTGCAGCTTTGTATGCATTGCTTTGGAGTTGGTTGCTGCTATGTGCAGCTTTGTATGCTGTGCTTCTTGAAGCTGGCTGGAATGTTTTGTTTTTTAAAGCTGACAGGTTTAATGGTTTGCTAGAGTTGTTGTGTTCTTCTCTAGCTCGGTTCTGTTAGGTTGCTGCCATATGCAGCATGGTATGCTATGCTTCCTGAAGCTGGCTGGATCGCTTTGCTTTTTGAAGCTGGCTGAGATATAATGGTTTGCCAGAGCTGCTATATTCTTCTCTGGCTCGGTTTTGTTGCTTGTCCTTTCACTAGCTAGGTTGTGGAGGATTGGTCTCAATGGATGCTGTCTTATATGGGAGATATAATGACAATGTGGTCTTTTTTTGCTTGAGTGCTTTGTCTCTCTTGTGTATGTCTGCTTTTGCCTTGATTGCAGGTGAAAAGCTCAATCACTGCTGCCACCCTGAGGTGGAACTGGTTTCTGTGGTGCCCAAAGGGGCTTTAGTTTCTTGCAACGGTTGAAGCTTCTTCATCTTCCAATGGGGATCCACCAGGCTACTGCTGTAGCGTGCTGTCAACTGGGTTAGAAGGAGTTTCACTACTGGTTTTTTTGGGTCTCCTAGCAGCTATTTTCACTGTATGCTAGTTTGTTTTGCCTTATGGCGTTGATGCTTGTTCAAGGGAACTTGTTCCCTCTGATTCTAGGCTGATCATGTGTACAAGGGAGTCTGTTCCCTTTTCTTTTTGTTCAGTAAACTTGTCTTGCTTTGATTTGGTCAAGGGACTTTTATGGTTTGTACAAGGGAGTCTGTTCCCTTTGCTTTTTATTCAGCAAGCTTGTCTTGCTTTTGTTTTGGTCAAGGGACTTTGTTCCCTTTTCCCTGTATTGCTGGTCTCCAGCGCCTTTTTGATCTATAATATTCTTACATTTGATAAAAAAAAAAAAAAAAGAAAGAGCTCTCAGTGGATGGCCAAATCGTCTGTGGTCGCTGGTCACAGCCTGGTTGCGGTTAAGCAGGAATATGCACTCCTTGTCTAGTGCTCTTCGTTGGTTACACCCTCACAAGAGGAGTATGCAAGCTCGCATGAACAGGGTTTCTCTTGGCTTAGTGGTTTACTTAATTTGGGAGGAGCGTAACCGAAGAGTATTTGATGGGAATTCAAGAGATGTCAATATAGTCTTCCGAAGATTCCAAGTCCTGTTCTATGTCATCTTCCACTTTTATGAGAGGGATCACTCTTTACTGCAAGTGGGCTGACAGCTTGGGAGTGTTCAATGCGGTCTGGATCCACTTCTCTTCATTAAGGAATCCATGCTGGCTGTTGCTCTTGACTGGTTCCTCATTGGCGTGCTAAAGCTTCTTTGCTTGTCTGTTCACTCCTCCTTGGCCCGTTCCATTTATTCTCTTTGTTTGCTTGTGGTTCCTTTGTTTGCTTGGCTTGCATTAGGCTGAAGTTTATTGTTTGGACGTGCATGGAGTACTGTTGCCATGCATGAAAATTTACGTGCTGAAGCTTCTTGTCGGGCCCACCCCTTTGGTTTTTGCATTCTCCCTGTGTTTGGTGCTCATGGTTTATCCTTGAGATTCGTCAATATGTGGCTGTATGGCTCATGCATTCTGGATTCAAGCTACTGGGGTTGTCCTCCTCTCTGCATGGGGGAAGTTCGGTGTCATTGCATGATTGGCTGGCGTTATCTCTTCATGGATGAGCTGTGTCTGCATGGATCCTTTGTTTTGCATTGATACGCTGTTGAATCTTGGCTGGTTCCTCTGTCCTACTTGGCTGTAAGAGCTGCCCTTCTTTGGTTGTTCTCTCTGTCTTGGCTTGGTTGGCTAGCCGCCATTGTTGACTCTGGGGGTTGTCAGAAGCTTGTCTTGTGGCTCGGCATGTCTGACTGGTTTTTCCTTTGCATGGTTGAGCAGTGTCTGCCTGCATGAACAGTTGACATTGATTGTGGCTGTCTACTTTGTGTTGTGTTGTTCTGCCTTGACTGGATGCTTGCTTGGATGTGCATGGATTTTGCATGATTTCTCGTCCCCGCATTGATCACCTCTGTTTTTGGGTATTCAATTTGGTTTTGGCTGTCACCTGGGCATTTGTTATTGGCCAATGTCATCCTCGCTCCTGCATGGACAGGCTCCTGAGTTGTTGGCGTGTCGATGTCTCTTTGGCTGGGGGACACATGGTGCTGCAGGTTTTTGGATGTGTTAGGCTGAAGCTGCTTTAAGTATGAAGTGATGTCGGTACGCTCGTTCTCCATGGCTTGGCTTGGATTCTGGCTTTTTGAGCTTGGTGTCTTCTTCCACACTCGGGCTCTTTGTCTCTTCTGTAGAGTTGCTGTCCTCCTGGCTAGAAGTGTCACTGCATGATTGGTTGTTTTCAGCTCGGCTGGCTAGCTGCTGGGGTTATGACACTAGTCCTTCCTTTTGTTGCTCTCAGTGCTGTTTGTTTTGTGTAATTCACTTGTACTAGTTTTCTGTCTCCTTTGGTTATAGTTGAAGGTGTGTTTCCTTTGGTTATAATAGAAGGTCTGGTTAGATCAGTTTTTCTCGTTGTGCTTGTTGGGAGCCTGTTCCCTCAAGCCTGTTCTGTACAGTTGTTTCTCTGGCTAGCTGGTTCTTTTTCCAGCTAGTCTAAAATTTTTGATCTATAATATTCTTACATTTCATCAAAAAAAAAAAAAAAGAAGAAGAAAGAGCTCTCAGTGGTGTGCCTACTGCACATCAAGCTCGTTTTGATTTGTCTCCCCTAGATTACAAGTACCCAGCCCTCACAGCCTTTGCTGATGGGTCTTTTGCAGTGGATGCATATGCTGAATCTAGGGCTGAGTATGTTTCCCCAAATCTTACGACACCTCCATCTCCTGAATCCCTAGCCGGTGGACCATGTTCTAGGGATGCGATTATGGGTCTTGGTGTTGTGAGCTTGACTCTCTCCTTGGCGAGGGATCTGGAGGAAGCTTTGTTCCATTACATGGGTCGGGACTCTTCTTGCATCAACGATGCAAATTTTGATGCTTGCGGGCAGATTGTCTTGGTCACCACCATTGGGGTCTTCTTGGTTGCTTCAGCTGCTGGTGCCACTGGGCGTCTTCCTTGCTCAGGTACATCTGAACCCATGAATCTGCAAGTGGTAGGGCATCCCCTACTGCTTCTTCTCTGTTAAAGCTTTCTTTGTTTTGCTAGAGGGCTTATGCCCTCTGCATATACATGAGGTAGTCTACCTCATGATTTTGGTATGTTGGTTCCCGAGTTCAGTTCTTCTTGGCGGCTCTGTTCTCTGGATTGCTTTTCTGGTTTCTGCTACTCCTTGTAGTGTTGGTCTGCTAGAGTTGGGTCTCATTATCTAGCTTTTGGCCTTGGTTTGTATCCCAGCTACAAGCTCTTTTGTCCCTGTTGTTTCGGCAAGTTCACCTTGCTAGTTGGTCTGCTGTTACAGTATGATTGTCTTGCCTGCCATTTGTTGCTGGTTTGGTTTTGGTCCTGTTCCCTCAGGTCAAGCTTCTGGGGCAGATTGCTTGGTGTTCCTGCTTCATGCAGTCTTGCTTGCTTCTGCTCTGTTTGTGTTGCTATGGCCGTTGTTATCCCTGACTGCTCCATTGCAGTGTTGGGTGTAACTGCTATTTATAGCTTGGTTGCAATATGTTCTCCTTCTTGAAGATGGCTGGATGCTTATACTGCTGTTTGTCATCCTTGGATACTCCTACTAGCTTATGCCTGTGTCTATAGGAATGTACCAGTGGCTACCAATCCTCATGCAGGGTGGAATATGGTTTGCTAGAGTGGTCGTGTTCCACTTATACTGGCCTCTGAGCTGGACAGTGTGTGCGTTTGTTGGTTGGAAGCAATGGTTTGCTAGCCAGTTGTTCAAGAGCTGAACCCTTCTCCAGCCGTTGTTGATGCCTGAGACTGTTGCCGGTTTTTTGGGACTCCAGGTGGCCTGATGCTGTCTGCCTGTTGAGGGGATCAATGAGGGTGAGGCTCTCTCCCCATAGATTTGATCTCCCCCAATTCCTGGATGCATAGTTTTCGCAGGATTGGGGCTGGCTGCCTGATTGCTTGGTAAAGGGATCCATTTGGGTGAGGCTCTCTCCCCACTTAACACCCTTGCATGTTGCTGTTCTAGAGCTGCCGTTTGCTGGTCAGAGATCCGGTTGGGTGAGGCTCTCTCCCCAATTGTTTGGTCTTCTTGCTGGCTGCTCTCCTAGAGCTGTTGGTTTGCTTCTGTGGATAGCCGGGTGTTCCCTGTCTCTGTTACTTTTACTGCTGGTTTGTGTGGCTGTAGGAGATGACTTCCAGCCAGGTTTGGGAAGCAATGTTTTGCTGGCCAGTTGTTCAAGAGCTGCCACCCTTCTCCAGCCGTTGTTGATGCCTGAGACTGTTGCCGGTTTTTTGGGACTCCAGGTGGCCTGATGCTGTCTGCCTGTTGAGGGGATCAATGAGGGTGAGGCTCTCTCCCCATAGATTTGATCTCCCCCAATTCCTGGATGCATAGTTTTCGCAGGATTGGGGCTGGCTGCCTGATTGCTTGGTAAAGGGATCCATTTGGGTGAGGCTCTCTCCCCACTTAACACCCTTGCATGTTGCTGTTCTAGAGCTGCCGTTTGCTGGTCAGAGATCCGGTTGGGTGAGGCTCTCTCCCCAATTGTTTGGTCTTCTTGCTGGCTGCTCTCCTAGAGCTGTTGGTTTGCTTCTGTGGATAGCCGGGTGTTCCCTGTCTCTGTTACTTTTACTGCTGGTTTGTGTGGCTGTAGGAGATGACTTCCAGCCAGGTTTGGGAAGCAATGTTTTGCTGGCCAGTTGTTCAAGAGCTGCCACCCTTCTCCAGCCGTTGTTGATGCCTGAGACTGTTGCCGGTTTTTTGGGACTCCAGGTGGCCTGATGCTGTCTGCCTGTTGAGGGGATCAATGAGGGTGAGGCTCTCTCCCCATAGATTTGATCTCCCCCAATTCCTGGATGCATAGTTTTCGCAGGATTGGGGCTGGCTGCCTGATTGCTTGGTAAAGGGATCCATTTGGGTGAGGCTCTCTCCCCACTTAACACCCTTGCATGTTGCTGTTCTAGAGCTGCCGTTTGCTGGTCAGAGATCCGGTTGGGTGAGGCTCTCTCCCCAATTGTTTGGTCTTCTTGCTGGCTGCTTCCTAGAGCTCTTGGTTTGCTTCTGTGGATAGCCGGGTGTTCCCTATCTCTGTTACTTTTACTGCTGGTTTATGTGGTTGCTAGAGATGACTTCCAGCCAGGATTGCTGTTTTGTTTGTTCAGGCCTGCAGGTCCTCTGCAGATTGCTTGTGATGTTGGCCCTCTTGGGGCTGGTCTTGTTTACAAGGATTGTTGTTTTGATGCTGCAGGTTTTTGGGACTTTCCTCCCTAGCCGGTTCTCTAATGGTTTGCTAGAGCTGCTGTGTTCTTCTCTGGCTTGTTTCTGTTTCTTTTCCTTTTGCTAGCTTTGGTTGGTGGAGGGTTGGTCTCATTGGATGCTGTCCTATATGGGTGATATAATGACAGTGTTGTTTGCTGCTGCTCCTTGTCTCAGCTGCTGCTGTAATGTGCTGTATGCTGGGTTGGAAGGAACTTTGCTGCGGGTCTTTTTGGGTCTCCTGACTGAAACTTTCATTGTATGCTAGTTTGTTTAGCTTTCTGGCTTTGTTACATGTTCAAGGGAGCCTGTTCCCTTTGTGATCCAGGGAGTTTGTTCCCTTAGTTTTCAGATCGCATGTCTTACTTTTGGTTTGTACAAGGGAGTCTGTTCCCTTTGTCTTCTGTTATGCAAGCTTGTCTTGCTTTTGATTTGGTCAAGGGATTTTGTTCCCTTCTCCTTATATTGCTGGTCTCCAGCTCTTTTTGATCTATACAATACTTACATTTGATCTAAAAAAAAAAAAGAAAGAGCTCTCAGTGAGAAAGAGCTCTCAGTAAGAAAGAGCAGTGAGAAACTAGAGAGAGAAACTAGAGAGAGATGCTCTCCTTCAATCTGAAGATTTTTCCCTCGCGTCTTGGTTTACTGCTGCTGAATCCTTTCTACTGTGTATAATTCTCTTTTACTGTTCTTTCCCGCATTTTTCCATGGCCAGAAACAAACGAAAGCCTTCATCTTCGTCTACCCACCCAAAGCAAGACACTTCTGATGCTGTCTTAGCTTTGGAGGCACAATCCCCTACCCAGAAGGTTCTTTGCTCCGCTCCTTTACCCAGGACACCGGTCCCCATCACCGGTGGATGTAGCCCGGAAAAATATATCATTTATGCTGAAGAAGACCCTGGTGGCTCTCTTTCAGCTGGAGATGTTAGTCTATCTTCTTCACCTGAGCGTGTCTTAGTGGAAGATTGTGTTGCAGAAGACGAATCTAATGTTGTAGAAGACAGATCTGTAGATGGTCAACCGAATCCAACCCCTTTTTTAGAAGAAGTGCTTAGCGCAGGGCCATTACCAGCTGCTTTGCCTGATTCCAGTACGGCGTGTGACAAAGACTCAGGGATTCCTAGGCCAGCGGATCCCCAAACTTCAGGTATTCCTCAACCAACTGAAAATGTTGCAGGCAAATGGAGGGACTTGTTCTCTAATAACCGTAGCTCTGAAAATTGTTCCAAGCTAATTCATTTTTCTGGCATAAGTAATTCAAAATCTTGTTCTCTGTTGGAAGAGGATTTGGATGATCTCTATGCTGTTTGGAAAACTTGTCTTATTGGGTATGTTGCTGGTAAATCTCCAGGATTTAAAGCTTTGAATAATATTATTAGTAGCACCTGGCACTGTAATGCAACATTGACGATTCATGCCTTTGGTTGGTTAATTTATAAATTTAGTAATGTTGATGACAAAATGGCTGTTCTCGGTGGAGGTCCATATCTGGTGTATGGGAGGCCTTTACTGCTGAGGCTAATGCCTGAATTTTTTGATTTCTCCTCTGCGGAGATGACTAGAGTTCCAGTTTGGATCAAACTCCCTAATCTTCCCTTTAGTTGCTGGTCTACTAGGTGTCTCTCAAAAATAGCTAGTATGCTGGGGAAACCTTTGCAAAGTGATAGACTAACTTCTTCCATGTCTAGACTCTCTTATGCTAGAGTGCTTGTGGAAGTGAATCTGATGGATGACCTGCCTCCATCTGTTCAAGTCACGCTGCCTAATGGAGATATTTTGACACAAACAGTTGTGTATGAAACACTGCCAAAATTCTGTAAACATTGTAAAGTCCTTAACCACACTACTGCTGCTTGTCCCTCAATGACTAGCAACCATAGTTCAGATGCGGAGCACAGGACTCGGAGTAAACCTCCCAAACCAAACAATGCTATGGGAAGCAAAGGGAGCAGTCAGTCTGTCCAGCAGACTCTAGATCCACTGCAAGCAGAGGTTGAAGCTGTCACTGGTGGCTGGGAAGTGGTTCGGGGGAAGAAGTCAAACTCCAGACTCAAAGCAGCATCTATGACTGCTGCTCCCCAGAGGATAACATGTAGCAATAAGGACAAGGAAGTGGCATGCAGCAATAAGGGCAAGGAAGTGGCACGCCCAGCGGATGATAGAGTGCGGGGTGTTGAATCTCCCACTCACCCAAATACCAGTAATGAAGGCAGGACAAGTTCAACTGTGGTTTTGATTAGAACAGAAGAGCATTGTGAAGGCACTTATGCAGGCTGCAGTGTCAGGACTGGGGAGAAGGTTTGTAATGAGGCCACACAGAAGGCAGCTCCTCCAACTTCTCCAGTGGTGGTTACAAGGAGTAGCTCTCGGAAATCAGGTGGTAGTGGTAGGAGGCCTCCTACCTCTCCTGCTGGTTAATGATTATCTATTGCTGGAATGTCAGAGGACTAAACAGTCCTCTGAAGCAACATGAGGTGTTTACCCTCATGAAGAAGCATAAATTGGATGTCTGTGGTCTTCTTGAGACCAAATTGCACTCTTCTAAGGTTTCCTTCATGCATAAGTTTCGGATGAAACACTGGAATTTCCTTACTAATGCTACAGCTGTCAACAATGCCAGAATTGTGGTTTTTTGGAATCCATCAACTGTCAAAGTTGACTTACTTAATTGTTCAGCTCAAGGGCTGCATGTAATTATCAACAGCTTAGTTCTCCAGCTTAGCTTCACTGTCACTTTTGTGTATGGATATAATACAATTGTTGCAAGAAGATCTCTATGGGCAGACTTAAGAGCATGGCAGCCTAATTGCCCATGGTTGGTTATGGGTGATTTTAATTCTGTCTTGTCTCAGACTGATAAGCACAATGGAGAGCCTGTCTCTACCTATGAAACATCAGATTTTAGAGACTGTTGTACAGACCTCGGGCTTGTTGATCTCATTTTCACAGGCTGCCATTTTACCTTGAATAATGGAAGAGTATGGAGCAAAATTGACAGAGTACTAGTCAACTCATCTTGGTCTTCACTTCAAGCTCCAGCTCACGTCCACTTTGGCAATCCTGGGGCCTTCTCTGATCATTCTCCAGCAATTATTCGGTTTGATTATCAGCACAGACAGGGGAAGCGCAACTTTAAATTCTTCAATATGTGGGCTTCTCATGAGAATTTCTTGCAGATTGTATCTGATAACTGGACTTGCCATATCCCAGGCTCTCCTATGTTCTCCCTTTGTAGGAAGCTCAAGTTACTGAAGAGGCCTTTAAAAGAGCTAAATAAATTGCATTTTAGCCATATCTCTGAAAGAGTTGCTAGAGCTGAGGCAGCTCTAGAGAATCACCAAACTGTTCTTCATGATGACAGGGACAATTTACAGCTTTTGGAGCATGACAAGCAGTTAAGGTTGACATTGATGAATCTTAAATCAGTGGAGAAAATGTTCTTCTCGCAGAAACTTAAATGCCACTTTTTCAAAGACAGTGATAGAGGCACAAGTTTTTTTCATGCTCTTATGAATCAGAAAAACAGAAGGAATTATATTCCTGCTATTCACTGTAGTGATGGCACCCTGACTACATCAGAGGCTGAAATGGGTGAAGAATTCGTTCGATTCTATCAGCAACTCCTGGGCTCATGCAGGGAAACTCTTCCCTTAGATATTGATGTTATTCAAAGTGGGCCTTGCCTTCATGAAAGCTCTCATGAGTCTCTCTTAGCTCCTGTATCCAATGATGACATTAAAAATGCTCTGTTTGGTATTGGAAATGATAAAGCTCCAGGGCCGGATGGTTACTCTTCATTTTTCTTCAAAAAATCTTGGGGTGTCATTGGAGGGGATTTTTGTGCGGCAATCCAGAATTTCTTCACTTCTGGGGAACTTTTGAGGCAAATTAACCACTCTATTATTGCTCTAATCCCAAAGACAGCAAATGTAAATACAGCAGCTGACTTTCGCCCCATTTCTTGCTGAAATGTGGTCTACAAAGTGATATCTAAAATCCTTTCAGAGAGATTAGCTTCCGCTCTAAATGCCATTATTAGCCCAATGCAAAATGCCTTTCTAGGTGGGAGAATGATGTCAGACAACATTAATTTAGTTCAGGAGCTTCTTCGTCATTATGGCAGGAAAAGAGCTTCACCTAGATGTCTCATGAAGGTTGATTTTAAGAAAGCCTTTGATTCAGTTCAGTGGCATTTTCTTCGTCAGCTGCTGCATATGTTTGGCTTCCCAGACCGATTCGTGCACTTAATTATGAAATGTGTTGAAACTACATCCTTCTCTGTTGCAGTTAATGGCACTCTTTATGGTTTTTTTCCTGGGAAGAGTGGAGTTCGGCAAGGTGATCCATTATCACCATATCCGTTCATCTTATGCATGGAATATTTTTCCAGAATGCTTAAGCTAGCATCAAGGAATGATGATTTTCATTTCCACCCGAAATGTAATGTCCATGAAATATGCCACCTTGCTTTTGCTGATGATGTGCTTTTGCTGTCTCGTGGGGATAGACACTCTGTTTCCACTATCTTTAAGCAGCTAATAATCTTTGGGCAGACCTCAGGGTTGACTATAAATGCAGAGAAATCATCAATCTATTTTGGGGGTGTTGGTGATAATTTGAAGCGGTTAATCCTCCATGATACTGGCTTCAGAGAAGGTAGTTTTCCCTTCAAATATCTCGGTGTTCCTCTCAGTCCTCACAGACTTCTAGCAAGCCAATTCTCTCCTCTGTTGCAGAAACTGGAATTGGCAGTGCAAAGTTGGATGGGAAAACATCTCACTTATGCTGGGAGATTGGAGCTAGTGCGGATAGTACTCTATGGAATGGTCCAGTTTTGGCTTAGCATCTTTTCTATGCCAAGCAGTGTAATTAATCAAATTATTTGTATCCGCAGAAACTTCTTGTGGTCAGGCAACCATACAAACAACAACTCTGCTCTGGAGGCCTGGAAGCAACTCTGTCTCCCCAAAAAGGAAGGGGGCCTAGGCTTATTTGATTTAAAAGCTCGAAACAAGAGCTTCCTAGTAGAACAACTCTGGAACATCCATCTCAAAACTAACTCCATATGGATCCAATGGGTTCATCACTTTTACCTGCAACAGAATATCTTATGGGCTATGACTGCTCATCACTCTTCATCCCCCATCTGGAAATCTATTATTATGCTAAAAGATCAGTTACTTGAAGATTGCGGGAGCCAAGAGGAAGCAGTAGCATTACTTCAGCAATGGAACAGAGGGGATGACAACTTCTCGGTGCAAGCATATAATTATTTTAGATTCTCTGGTCCTCAAGTTAACTGGGCACGAGTGGTATGGGAGAAATGGTCTATGCCAAGACACAACTTTATTTTATGGTTAGCAGTGTTGGGAAAATTAAGAACAAAAGACCGGCTGAAGTTTTTTCAAATAGATACCTTGTGTGTATTGTGTGGGCAGACAGAGGAATCCTATAGCCACTTATTCTTCACTTGCTCTTGGTCAGCTTGCCTCTGGTTGCAAATCAAGCTTTGGCTGCGTATCAATAGGAGGATGATGACCTTGACCAGTGCCATCAGGGGACTTAACTCCAGGGGAAATAACTTAGAAGCTCGAATGAGAAGAGTCTCTTTGAGTCTCACAGTTTATCTTATCTGGGAAGAAAGAAACAAGAGAATTTTTGATAGAAAGAATACTTCGATGGGCAATATTTTCAGAAAATTTCACATTATGTTCTATATTGTTTTTCATTTCTATGAGAAAGATCATCACATTCTCAATGTTGGTTGAGGTGCATGTTGCGGTCTTCTGAAGATAAGCTGTTCAAGGCATTTTTCTTTGTTTCGCTGCTGGTTGGTTGCCTGGAATTGCAGCATGTATATGACGAAAATGCACAGTGTTTCTGCTTTGATGCATTTTATGTGGTCTGGCTATGTCGTTGCTGCATGGGTGATGCATGAGCTGGTTCAGGCGGGTTCTTCTGTGGCAGTCCTATGGGATGCAAGTTTGAAGACAGCTGTGCTTCAAGGCCGGCTGCTTTTATTTGAAGAAGATGAACAGGGTTTTTTGTTTTGCTGCGTTTCACGTGGTCTGGTTTGGATGTAAGCTGCTGCATGGGTAATGCATGGGTGGGTCCAAGCGGGTTCTTCTTTAGCAGACATATGGGTTGCAAGTTTAATGACAGCTATGATTTGATATGTGGAATTAACTTCAAGGCTGTGAAGCTGGTCCAAGCGGGTTACCAAGTTGATGACAGCTGTGTGCATTTAATTGCTATAGCTCTTCTACGTCCCTTTCTCCTTTGCATGGTTTGGCGTAAGTGCATGGTGCACAGAGATTGCTCAAGGCTGATTGGAATAGTGGGTGTCGGTAGTATGAGCTGATGACACGTTTTGACATGTGCTGTCACTCTTTATTGGGGGCTGGATGTGCATGGTTTTTCAATTCTGCAAGGGAGAGCACTGTCCTCCTGGCAGTCTATGTCTCTTTATTTGTCTCGGCTATAGCTGAGCAGCTGTCCTCCTCTATGCATGGTAGATTGCTGCTGCGTGGCTTCGCTTGATTAGCTGTCGTTATCCCTTCTTGGCTGTGCTGAGTCTGCATGGCTCCTTCGTTTCTGCAACGTCAAGCTGCTGAAATTCAGGCTGATTCTCGGCTGGCAGAGCTGCTCTTCTTCGGCTGTTCTCTTTGTCTTGGCTTGCCTAGCTAGCCTCTATTGTTGGCTCTGGCCTGCCTTCCTTCTGGCTGTTCACTATGCTGATGGTCTGTGAATTTTGCTTGTAATAGTTTCTGTTTTCCTTTGGTTATAATCGAAGGTTTGTTTCCTTCGGCAGTGTTTTCTTTTTCCTGGTGCTTGTTGGGAGCCTGTTTCCACAAGCTTCTTCTGTACAGTTGTATTTCTGACTAGCTAGTTTTTTCTGGCTAGTCTGACTTTTTTGATCTATATACTTCTAACATTTGATCAAAAAAAAAAGAAGAAAGAGCTCTCAGTTGTATTCTGATTAGCTGGTTTTATCTGGCTAGTCTGACTTTTTTGATCTATATACTTCTAACATTTGATCAAAAAAAAAAAAAGAAAGAGCTCTTAGTGTTTTTTTTCCTCAAATGGCAAAAAGCAAACGGAAACCTGCAACCACTATCAAGCGCCCACATGTCCCATTGCCTGCCCTTGTTCCATCTCACACAAACTAAGGGGGTTCGCTGGTTCTTGGACTCAAATTAGCTCTTGGGACTCTTGACGGTTCTCTTTCCCATTTACCAAGAGCAGATCTACCCCCTCTCCCCACTGTCATCACTTCCAGCGGCGCAGGTACAAGCATTGCCAGAGAGATAGATGGGTCTCCGGTGGACATCACAAATGCTTCTTTTGATGGGTTCCATGAGGACGGTTGTTCTGTAGATGAAGTCTTTGAAGAAGAACAGCTTGATCTCTCCTGTTCTGACGAAGAATATGAAGCGTCTCCCCTACCATCTTCTCCAGCTCCGGTTAGTCCAGAAACACCATCCTCTCTGGCTCCAGCTACTACAGACCCACCAGCTTGTTCTAAAGGTGCCACCTTTAGACCATCCAGCTATGTTAAAGAAGGTAACCCTCCTGTTCCCTCATCTGCTAATGGTAAATGGAGAGACCTGTTCTCCTCTAACAGAAACACAACCATTTGCTCCAAACTCATGCATTTCTCTGGCTATAATGCTATTCCATCATGTCCATTCTTAGAGGAGGACTTAGATCATTCTAGCGATGATTGGAAACTCTGTGTTGTGGGGTATGTGTCTGGTAAATTTCCTGGGTACAGGGCACTTAATAGTATTATTGCGAACACATGGAAATGTCCACCCACACTCACCATGCATGAATCAGGTTGGCTAGTCTACAGATTTGAAAATGAAGAGGATAAACACTCTGTATTGTGTGGTGGTCCCTATCTTGTTTATGGCCATCCGTTAATCTTGCGCCAAATGACAGAATATTTTGATTATTCCTGCTCTGTAATGACTCATGTTCCCGTTTGGGTGAAATTTCCAAACTTGCCTCTGAAATGTTGGACACCAAGATGCTTATCCAACCTCGCCAGTGTTCTGGGGAAACCAATACAATGTGATAAACTGACATCCACAAAGGAGAGGCTGTCATATGCTCGTGTCTTGGTGAAAGTGGATTTACTTGCTGACCTACGGTCTTCCATTGATGTAGTGCTGCCTAATGGAAACCCTCTCTGTCAAAAGGTCATTTATGAGACGCTGCCCAAATTTTGCAAGCACTGTAAAGTGCTAGGCCACTCCACTGGGGCATGCTCTAAGGGTAAGGAAGAGGCCAAAACAGTTGAGAAGGCTGGCTCTGCTCAAGGTGCTTCCACAGGAAATGTCAAAGGCAAAGGAAGTGTCTTCACTCGCCTCAGCCCTGCTGTGAATACCCTGGTTGATGCCCCGTCTGTTACTGCTCCTCCAGTTGAGGTCTCTCAAGTTGCCCCTCCTCCAGTGAATGCCCCTGAACTTGATACTACCACTGTCCCTTCAGATTCTTGTGTAGCTCAGGATGCGCAGCCTTGTTCCCAGACCACAGCTTCAGGTACAGAAGAGTGGCAAACTGTTCGTAAAAGGAGACATAGCTCAGGGACCAAACGATAGACACCAACCCTTTTGCCTGCTGAATGTCACCTGCCAACTCAACAACAAGTTTCCTCCAAGGGGAAAGCTCCTGCTTGCTCAGTTACTACTGCTGGCAATAAGGCTCCCCGTTGTCCTGGTTCAGGTGTGCTCACCAGGAGCTCGGTTCAAAGGATTTCAAATAGATGTTCTGACAGTGGTAGGGCTCCTCCCACCCTCCCTCACTCATGTTAGTTCACTACTGGAATGTGAGAGGGCTCAACAGCCCTCTCAAACAACATGAGGTAGTAAGCCTCATGAGGAAGAATAAGGTGGATGTTTGTGGTCTTGTTGAAACAAAGCTAGCTTCCTCAGCAGTTTCTTTTATGCACAAATTCCGGTTAAGGAATTGGGAGTTTCTATGAAATGTTACAGCATCCAATAATGCACGCATCTTGGTCTTTTGGAATCCCTCCACTGTCAAGGTGGAGCTTCTTGATCTTACTGCTCAAGGACTCCATATCAATATCAGTAGCTTAGTGAACCAATATTCTTTTGTTGCAACTTTTGTCTATGGCTATAATAAAGTTATTGCTCGTAGAGCTCTCTAGGATGACATGCAGAAATGGAGCTCAAATTCCCCCTGGATTATTCTCGGTGACTTTAACTCACTATTATCCCAAGAGGATAAACACAATGGAGAGCCTGTATCCTCATATGAAGTTTCTGATTTTAGAACTTGTTGTTCTCTGTTAGGCCTTTCAAACCTAAACTTTACAGGTTGTAAATTCACTTGGACAAATGGGAAGATATGAAGCAAAATTGACAGGGTCTTGGTGAATCCTTACTGGTTGGTCGGGTCTTCAACGATCAGTGCATGTGCATTTCAGCACCCCAGGCGCATTCTCAGATCATTCTCCCATAGCAGTCAACATTGGCCCTTTACACTAAAGACATCGTGCTAGCTTCAAGTTTTTTAACATGTGGGTTGAACATCAAGACTATAAGTCTCTCCTATTGTAGAAATGGCATGCAGCAGCTGTTCACGACTCTCCAATGTATGTTTTATGCAGGCAACTCAAGCTTCTGAAAGCTCCCCTGAAGCAGCTTAACAAGTTACACTTTAGACACATTTCGGAGAGAGTTCGCAGAGCTGAGGCTAACCTGGAGCAGCATCAAGCTCTTTTGCATAATGACAAGGACAATGAACATTTGTTGGCCCAGGACAAAAAGCTTCGCTTGGACCTTATCAACCTTAAATCAGCGAAGAAAATGTTTTACAGCCAAAAATTGAAATGCAACTTCTTCAAGGACTGTGATAGAAGGACCAGTTTTTTCCACGCCTTGATGAGTCACACACACAAGAAGAATTTCATTCCTGCCATTCGCTGCAAGAGTGGATCACTCACGACCTCCATGGCTGAGGTGGGGGATGTCTTCGTCAGCTATTACCAGCAGCTCCTGAGTTCTTCACGAGCCACCATTCCTCTAGACGAGACTGTTGTCTGCTGTGGTCCTCGTCTTGATGCCGCTTCTTAAGCTTCTTTGTTAGCTGCTGTCTCACATGATGATATCAAAAAGGCCCTTTTCAGCATTGGTGATCATAAATCCCCGGGGCCTGACGGGTATTCATCTTTCTTTTTCAAGAACTCTTGGGATGTTGTTGGGCAGGATCTTTGTGTTGCAGTGCAAGATTTTTTCCAATCCGGGCAGCTTCTAAAACAAATTAACCATTCTATCATAACACTGGTGCTGAAATCTGCTCATGTTTCTACAGCCAGTGACTTCAGGCCCATTTCTTGCTGTAATGTTGTTTACAAAATCATTTCAAAAATCCTAGCTGACAGGTTGGGGCATGCTCTTGATGGCATTATCAGCCCCATGCAAAATGCTTTCCTGGGTGGTCGTCGAATGGCTGATAATATTAATCTCTTGCAGGAGCTTCTCAGGCAATATGAACGGAAAAGAGCCTCCCTTAGATGCCTTATAAAAATTGACTTCAGGAAAGCCTTTGACTCAGTCTAATGGGCATTCTTATGGCATCTACTTCTCCTCCTTGGCTTCCCTGATAGATTTGTCCATCTGGTGATGACTTGCGTGGAAACTGCTTCATATTCAGTGGTTGTCAATGGGGAGCTGTTTGGGTTTTTCCCTGGAAAATACGGGGTGCGGCAAGGGGATCCCTTGTCGCCATATTTATTCATCACCTGCATGGAATATTTCACTAGGATGCTCAGCTTGGTATCCCAGAATCCTTCATTCCATTTTCACCTGAAATGCAAGCCACTTGGCATTACTCATCTTTCTTTTGCTGATGATGTTATGCTGCTATGTCGAGGGGATAGGTGCTCAATTCAAATTCTCCTCCAGCAACTGGTGCTCTTCGGGCAAACATCTGGCTTGGATATTAATACTTCCAAATCATCAATTTATTTTAGTGGTGTTGCTGTAAGTCTGAAGCAAGCCATTTTGCTCGATACTAGTTTCTTTGAAGGCTCCTTTCCTTTCAAGTATCTTGGTGTGCCTCTTAGCCCACATAGGCTCCTTACAAGTCAGTTCTCACCGCTTCTCCACAAGTTAGAAGCAACTATTCAAGCATGGGTGGGTAAACATCTTACATACGCTGGTAGGTTGGAGCTCATTAAGTCAATTTATATGGTATGGTGCAATTCTGGGTTAGCATTTTTCCTATGCCGTGTGTTGTCATCAGACAAATTACTTGTCTCTGTCGAAACTTCCTGTGGATAGGAGATATAAGCCGAAGTAAGTCTGCTCTTGTGGCATGGAAAACAGTTTGCCTGCCAAAGAATAAAGGAGGACTGGGTCTGCTTAATATTCAAATCAGTAACAACAGTTTCATTGCCAAACAGCTCTGGAACATTCATCAGAAGCAGGATTCCATTTGGATACGATGGATACACCATTACTATTTACATGACAACTCCATTTGGAATGTTCAGATTCATAAAGCTTCATCACCACTGTGGAAGTCTATCGTTCTTCTAAAGAACCAGCTTGTGCAGAGCTATGGGAGTCATCTTGTAGTTATTGACCTAATGGCTGACTGGGAGCGGAGAGAAGGTGGATTCACTTCTAATGCCTATGCTTCACTTAGGCCCCAAAGTCCAGCTGTTCCCTGGGCGAAGATAGTTTGGGAGCAACGGTCTCTGCCCAGATGCAACCTCATATTATGGCTAACTATGCTTGGGAAGCTCCGAACTAGAGATAGACTGAGGTTCATTCCCACTGACACTTTCTGCACCTTTTGTACACAGGAAGAGGAGAGCCATGGACATTTGTTTTTCGGTTGCACTTGGACATCTTCTTTTTGGAACAAGGTTAAAGCCTGGCTGAAATTACACAGACAGATGGCCACTCTCAAGAGTGCAGTGAGAGGTTTGACTTCAAGAAAGAAGAATTTAGAGGCAAGAATGCGCAGAGCCTCTCTCAGCATGATAGTATACTTGATATGGGAGGAGAGGAACAAAAGAATATTTGAGGGCAAGAGTACCTTACCTGACCTTGTCTTTTGGAAATTTCAAATTCTTTTCTTCATGGTTCTGCATTTCCACGAGAAAAATCACACACACATCAATGTTGCCTGGTGACCTCTCTTTTGGATGTGATAACAGTGTTGTGGCTAAAATGGCAGTAGTCGTGGTCCTGCTGCTTTGGCTACCCTGATTCAGCCTGCTGTTTATTGAGCATGAGTCTTCGTGGCTCTTTCAAATAGGGGGAAATATGGGGGTGGATTGCAGTTTGTTTGGCAAACCTTCTTAATTTACCCGTTCTTTTGGTTCATTAGATACTACATGGTGTTTGCATGGCATTCTACATTGTATTTATTCTGGCTTGGGATGAACAACTCTGATTGGCTGGTTCTTCCCTTGGAAGCTTGTGATCTTGGCAGGCCTCATGTATTTATTTATTTGTTTTGTCTTGGCTGTTTCCTGCTGTGCCTCTATCATCTCTGCATGGCTGGTTGAAAATATCCACATTCCACATCCCTGCATGGATTCTACGATGTCGTTTTACTGAGCTGATGGGATGTCTCTGTCTCTTATGCTGTAACACGTAGTCTAGGCATGCATGGGTTTCCCTATCTCTACTGGCCACTGTTCAAGGCCGAGATGGTTGATGGCTTTGGTGTGGCTGTTATTATGGCGGGTGGCTGTCGCTGTTTGGCTGCGTTGACTCTGCGTGGTCCCTTTGTTCCTGTGTGCATGAAATGTCGTCTGCTGTTTTTGGGCTGTTTTGGCTATGTTAGGCTGATGCTTCTTTAATCCCTGGTGGAAGATGGCTTGCAAGGCTGCATGGCTCAGCTTGATTTCGGCTTCTATGGTCAGGTCCTTCATGGCCTGCATGATTTCTGCATGTTTTATCTGCGTGATGTTTATTTCTCGGTGACTGTTGTTGGTCATGAAGTTGTTTCTCTTACTGTTGTTTTATAGGGAGCTTCTTCCCGGTTTTTGTTTAGGTTCTTATTACCCTCCTATCTGTATATATTCTTACATTTGATAAAAAAAAAAAGGAGCTCTCAGTCTGTCAATCCTTACTATGTCTGAACCTGGTAAGTTTCCCCGTGTTGAGTCAAATTAAGCCGCAGGCTCCACTCCTGGTGGTGCCCTTCCGTCAATTCCTTTAAGTTTCATCCTTGCGACCATACTCCCCCCAGAACCCAAAAACTTTGATTTCTCATAAGGTGCTGGCGGAGTCCTAAAAGCAACATCCGCCAATCCCTGGTCGGCATCGTTTATGGTTGAGACTAGGACGGTATC
>Ga0325404_1002008_pt1 | contig 21636 bp, 9 predicted proteins | sample PopdelMetagenome_18_FD_205664 | JGI IMG/M metagenome (GOLD analysis project Ga0325404, IMG submission 205664) | Populus deltoides microbial communities from Bellville, Georgia, United States - Xylem-Control-R1 | ecosystem: Host-associated > Plants > Phyllosphere > Stem > Wood/Secondary xylem...
CAAAAAAAAAAGATAGCCTTTTTTGTTGTTATCATTTTGTTTTCTTTTTTGGGTATTCAACTATGGTATCAAAATGGTTTCTTTAATGTTGTATTGCTTGGAACTGAAATTTTTGTAGATGAGCTTATAAACATTGGATGTTTTCCATGTTATTTCTTTGCCTGGTTGTTGATATATTATGGAAAATGATATAAGGTTAAGAATATATGTTTTTTCTTAGTTTAATTTTTCTATTTGGTTGATGAAAAAAAGTGGGAATAATAGCAAAATCCACCTTCTTTTTATTATCAATTTTAGTTTGTTTCATTGTACAAGACTTGTTAATTGTAAAATACTTAAGGATAATTATATATATATATATATATAATGATGTAAAATAACTCATGCATTTTATACAACCTATTTTGATGCTCCTTTTGATATCACTACCCCATTATCCTTATCATTAGCATAAAAAGAACATATTAATATTACTTTAGATGCACAAGTTGTTTTTATTAAGGGTGGTGAAGTTCAGCAAATCCTAGTATATGAGCTAGATAACCAGATTTAGATTGTACTTGAATTACTAAAGAGACATCACAACAGCTTAATCATGATCTTTTAAAGCATTATCAAAGTTGTCTTGCACTATACTTGACAAGATTGAGTTCTTCCAACCCCAGGAGAGTTGACAGGAAACTAGACCTAAGACACGATTTACGCATGCGTATAATCATTGATGATGAAGGGTAGCCCAACTTGTTGTTCTTTGATTGGGAGATTGGACTTATCCAAGCCCAAGTTACTAGATTTTATTTATCTTTATTATTGGACTTCATTTTATGTTATTTTATTAGATTTTTATTAGTTAGTTTTAAGCTCAAATTTGATTTTGATTTTGATTTTGATTTTATTATTTATATGTAATTTCCTTAATAGTATGATTAATTTTTTGATGAATTGAATAAAATTTATAAAGTTACAAACTTTTTCAATCCCATTCTTTTCTTTTCTTCAGTTTTTTCTTATTTTTTTGGCTTCTTCTTAGCTTCTTCTTTTCTCTCTTATTAGTCTTCAAAAATGAAAAATCAAAATTTGAGTTTTTCAAAATATTATTAAAACTCATTTATGTTATGAAAATAATTCTAAAGCAAACTATTCATAACCAAACATCAAATGGCACTGCTGCTGGAGAAAGCACCTCTTGTATACAAGTTTAATTTTTACAATGGATCATTACCCTTTCCCATAAGCATAAACTCTGCAAAAACTTGTATACGAGTACATTTTTCCACAGAACTTTAGCCTTTAAAAGGAACTTAAGCTCCCGAATCTTAGTAAACACCTCCAATGTGCCAATCTCAACATCTAGCCTAATCAAAGTCTCTGTTGCTTCCAAAAGCTTTGCCTTTAATTAGAGTTCTCATCTCCTCTTCCATTTAGCTGAAAGTTTCTTAAGCTGTTCGAGCCTAGCAAGGAAGAAACTAACATTCATTCCTAAGCCCTGAAAGGCTTTCAATGTCTTCTCCCAAGTTGCAAATTCTCCTGGAAGATAGTAAAAGTTGGAGCTCTAATACCAGCAGCAATGTTGATAGTCTCAGCAAGCATTCCGCCTACCAATTTACAATTAAGGTCCTCAATAATATGGTCATGGAGAAAGCATTTTCGACTGCAGCAAAGCTCATGATACTTGATTTGAAGGTGTTTAGAGAGCTCACTGTTGATAACTGAACCATTTACAAGAATGTTGAAATCTTCAAAACTTCTCACTTCCTTAAAATCAACAGCATATCTGACAACCTGATTCCATCTGTGATTTCGGAGCCCAGATCCTCGCTTTCATTTTCAGAATGATCTGACACAGGTCCATGGTCAGTAAAATAGTCCCTTGTGCGATTATTTTCAATGTTCTCTTCATGGGTGTCCAAGATCGTGGTCTTCCATTTCTTTGCTTACCACGCTCAGATTCTCATCATAATTTAATTGTTTAACACTAGCATCCAATTTCAGAAGGCCGATAGTTCCATCCACTCCTTCTGAACCGTTTTTCCTCGCAACATAGACCTTAAAAAGAAGACAACTAGCATGGAGAACAATAAAAGAAACAATGTCAAGTGATAGAAACATTGATAACTTTATGAAGTTTTTAAGAAAAAAATCTCACAAACCACTTCAGAGGGAAGAACTGAACTTCGCTCTAGCATTAATAAGCTTAGAAAATTGTTTCTTGTTCTTATTTTTTCTCTCATATAATACATCAATTCAATTTCCATCAATTAATTTGTCCTAAAAATTTACGAAGGCTACAAATGCCAGCTTTCGTTGCATACAAAAGATAAATAGCCACAAGAAGCTAACGACTCTAAACATAGAACGTGAGACAATTTACCAGAAAATATTACCATTACTGGACTAATGCGACTTTTCTTATTCTTGGTTTTTAAGATTTAGCATCTGAATTACCTATCTAGCACCTCATTTTTCTAAAGCTTCAAATGCTAAAAACAAACCCAATAAAGATTTGTTTACAAAGTAACCCTAAAACTTAATTTAGAACCAACTAAATTATTTCTGTTTATTTGATGGTTCCTGCACGATGATAGCAATTTAAATTAAGTAATTATGTAAGAAGGTTCATAGAATCTTGCTAGGATCAACTGAACGAAAAACCACATCTCCCTTCATCAAGTTATGAGCAATGGAGAACCTTCTCCATCTAGCATTGAGACCTATCTTCTGTATAAGATATTTTGTTCGATAACATTTCCCACTTTCATCTTCCAAAACCATCATCACATCCTGAAAATTCTTGGAATTTAAAAACACATTTTTAATTTATTATTCATTTTTTATCTAAAAATATCTCAAAAACACTATAGAAATATCAAGAAACTCATTTTCAACTCAAAATATCATCTAATCACTCTAAAAATTAAAAATTAAACTAATAAAAAGATTTATAGACCCCCATATACTTTTTTCAGCATGGATAAAAAGTAATGCCACCTCTATTTAATTTACTTCACAAATATGAATCTATTGGATCTAAGATTGGTCTTTTTAGTAGCTAGAATATAACCAACAAAACACTTTCTTTCTTTGTAATATTTTTTAGCGACTCTCTGTCTCTCTTAACTCTTAACATCTAGGGATTGAAATTAAAAAAATAAAATTTAAAACTAAATTGTAAAAAGCTAAAACAATAGGGATGAAATAATACATAAGCCAAAACTTCAGGGACCAAATGGAGTCTATTTTATTTTATTTTTAAACAAGTTTATCCTTGTTATTTTTTAACTACAATCTAAAGCATCAATCTTTAATTTATTATTAAAATATTTATCAAAACTTCCTATATATGAGAGTATTTAAAGAAAAAGAAATATCACAAATAAAACTATACTAATATAATTTAAAAGAATGAGGTTGCAAAAAAATAAAATTGAATGATCAAAATGAAAACAAAATTGTTCACATGAACAATACAATGAATAATAAAATTGAAAAATAATATCACACTTTTCCCTCCTAGTTCTTTTTATTTTTTTGTTTATTTATTTTTTTGTTGTATAATATGTCTAATTAAGCTTATGATAAAAAGAATTGAAACCTTTTACTCTCTCTTCATCTTATGATACTTGGTATTGTAATAATGCTCATAAGCCAAATATCTGGAAATCACCAAAACTAATTGTTTCAAAAAATAATCTTTAATAAGCTCTTATGATTTTCGAAGTCACATCCAAAGTAGATAAGCCAGAAAAGATCGCTGAAATTCATGGATCATGTGAAATCGATGAAATCCTCCCAAATATTTTGGCCACCACTATTGATGGTGGCGCAGCCAAGATCGCATAGGCAATTTGATTCCTCCATCGTGGAAGGTGCTGCGGCTATTGAGAATTTCAAGTCGTATATGGTTGTCATTTGCTTTTTAACAAGGCTCAATTGACGTCCATTGCCAAGCAAGCAAAAAACAGCCCTTGAGAAATTACAAAAACTCTCTGATTGGTTCCTTAGCTAGAATGGTTCGATTTTCGATTCAACGATTCTGGGTATTGGATTGGATTAACATGTAACCCGATGGATCTTTGATTTATGTCTCATCGGGTAGTGGTGGAAATTCATCAAGTGATCAAATGACTCAGCTGTTTTCATGTACTAGGACTATATGTAGTCTGATATTAGAGATTCCCATAAATAATAAAAGAAATTTGGTCACTTATATGAACGACAAGAAGGTGTTCGAGATAACTATCTAGGTGGTGTTCCAGTGGTAAGAACTTGAGACTAAGAAGTTTGTTTTCTCTGTGGTCTCAGGTTCGAGCCCTGTGGTTGCTCATATGATGGTTACTGGAGGCTTACATGGTCATTAACTTCAGGACCCGTGAAATTAGTTGAGGTGCGCACAAATTGATCTGGATATCCACGTTAATCTTAAAAAAAAAAAAAAGTGTTGGAGATTGATGTTGCATTAGCTTGGTCATTTGGAAGTCTAGAAAGGATAAATATTTTGAAGACTAGGTGCTACTTCCTGTTGTTCTCATGAATGTCAATATGGCCAGCGCTGAAATCTTACCAGATGCTGCTGTTGAATGACAATCAAGTAAGCACACAAGCTAGAGACGTGTTTGATATAGCTTTTGCTTATGTTTTAAATGCTTTTTACAAATGTTTTTTTCTTAAAAAAATATTAAATTAATATTTTTAATATTTTCTGATTGAGATGAAAAATAAAAAAATTAAAAAAAAATCCTTCTCAATTGAAAGGCTGTTTTAAAAAAACACTCTATATAATAATTCCAAATACCCATGTCACTGCTCTAAAATATGCTACAGAAGGAAATTAGCTTAATCGGAATCTTTGGTTGCTTTTTTTTTTTGGGTTGAAATACGGGGCTCAAAAGCGAATCTTTGGTTGGTGAAATCACGTAAAAGTAGAATGTACGCATTTTTAGTAAACGTAAGCGGTTCTTCCTTCCACACTAGCTAGTACTGTACGTTAGGTTAGGATGTCCCTATCCAAAAGAGCTAATAGAATTCTTGAAGCCGATTTGCGTAAGTCATCATTCAAGGACAAGATTGCTTCAGAAAGTTTCCCATGTCCACACTTCCAGATATCCAAAGTTTATAATCCTGGCCTCCCAGCTAACCTATCTTTCTTCATCCCTGATTGCTTGTTGCGTTTTAAGCTAAAAAGCATTATTTTTTATGCTTTTTGGCTTGAACCGCAGCATGCACACACGGCCCTTCATCCAAAATTATAGGCAATGCTAAAAACAAGCACCAGTTTAGTGTTATTTATTAGATAATAATAGATATAAATGAACTAATAGCAAGTCAAATGCTTGAATACCATGTTTATCACAATGACTCTCAAATCAAACCAAAAAAATAAACGAACTCTACAAGACAACAATGTCCAACAAATTATCACTATTCCAATATTTTCGAATCATATACTTGCTGCACAAAGTGGAATGGGTAGAAATGTGAGAATAGACCTTATAACCCACGTATGATTCTCCAAGTCTGATAGTACATAAAACACAAGACCAATAATAACAAACAAATGCACTCAAATTGACAGGTAGGGAAGCAAGTGTATTTCTAAAGATTATAAAATGTCATCAGGTCTGGGCAAGCCTCTTGACTATTGTAGCCATATACTTGCCCTGATGCTCAGCAAGCGCCAACTCTGTTTCATTTGCCTCTCTTGAGCCATCACCAGCATAAACTCCAGCACCATAAGGAGAGCCCCCTCGAACAGTGTCCATCTTAAACATACCAGCTCCAAAGGTGTATCCAACAGGAACAAATAACATTCCATGGTGGGTCAACTGGGTAATTGCTGTCCATCTGCCCCAATCCAAACAAGATTAAAGCAATGGAAAATGGTTAATATATTGGTCTTCTACCAATGAATTCATACAGCTCATTCATTTTCATAATTCCTCGTACTAAGCCAAAACACCATCTCTATAACATCATAATCCCATCAAATGTTAAGTCAACAGAGGTGACAAGCAAAAAACATAAACCAAGATCGAAGAGTAAGCACATCAACCCTGAAACAGAACCCGGTAATGCCAATAGAAAGATAACTCAAGCTCAGTTTGGCAGACTGACAAGGTAAGTATAAATGTCTTACAAGCTGATGGCATGCCAAAACTCTTGGATGCTCAAACTAAAACTAATATGTGCCCAATTACAAACTATATATATAAACGTCAATTCTTCACTTGCGTCTATAACCATAAAATCCCAGTCGCATCACTTAACAGTATCTTGTTCTGATTTTATTGAGCTATATCTTTGCCTCATTTTCATTACAATTAATTTCTTTTCTTTTCCTCTCTTTTTTGCACTAATTCACAGACCACCAAGGTTTTCTATCGACCATTTGTTTAGAGCCTAAACAAGTTTCCCTGCATCTGTTTCGACTATGTGCCTCTACTTTCCATGAATCATTCTTTCTAACCTAAACCGAGGCCCAAATCAATGCTTGATTTAATGAGAAAAGCACATCCTGTATAAAATCTTCAAGAATGAAAGGTTCATGTCTTCCACATTCAAATAATTATTGCTCCTACCAAACCAAATTTAGCTTTCCCTAGTTGTCTAAGCAAGGAATCAACAAGAAACTGAGATCGTAAGGAAAAATTGCAAAACATAATTATGATTTGTTTAGACAGTAAAAATTAGACTGGCATCATAACAGCAACAACATTAACCATGAATCTTGAAGAAGAGACGGAGAGAGAGCATTATCAACTTACGCAGTAGTTTCTTGACCTCCTCCTTGAGTCCCAGTACTAACAAAAAACCCAGCAGGTTTGCCAGCAAGTTTCTGCTCCTTCCATAATTGCCCCGTCGAATCGAAAAACGATTTCATTTGCGCAGCCATACAGCCATACCTTGTCGGAAACCCAAACAAAACACCATCCGCGTTGACCAATTCCGCCGCCGTAATCTCCGGGATCCCAACATCTTTCCCCGGAGCTTTCATTTTCATCAAAACATCATCAGACAACGTTTCCGCAACCCGATATAAAAAAGCCTCAACTCCTTCCACTCCATCCACTCCTTTTTTCATTCTCTTGGCCAATCCTTCCACGTGCCCATACATGGAGTAAAACACTATAAAGATTTTTAACTTTGATTGAATTCTCGGCTCTAGTGACGTAGTTGCCACATCAATAGTTTCATCGTCGTGAACAGGGATTGGTGCGGCTTCCCGGGAGGAGACGGGATCGTCGGAGACTGGCGGTTGTTTTTTCTTACTCGGAACGCATCCCCCTCCTTTTCCCATTTTAGAACCCAATTCGGATGGGGGTTTTTGGACTCTGAATCGGAGATTTGGAGAGAAAAGGTTAGAAATAGTGTCCCCCTGTGTGGGGTCCAATTAGTATGGTTTTCTTTTCTTTTTATTGTTTCTTCTTTCGGATCTGGACATGGCGACCGTTCGATTTATGGAAAATAATTTTTAAAAAATAATTTTATTTTTTTTATATCTGTTTATTGTTATAAAAGTGAATTAATAAAAAATACTTTTCAAAAAAAAAATTAATTTGGTTTTTAGTAAAATATCTTTTTTATATTGTGTGAAAAACAAAAATTATAAAAAATTTAAAAATATTTTGTTATTAGTTAATTATATAAAATTTCGTCCTTAATACTTGGATTGTTATATATTTTATTTTATTATTTTTTTAATTTTATCCCTTTAAGTTTGATTTAATTTAATTTTTATATCAATTTTAGTTCTCATTCTTTAAATATTTATTTTTTTTATTTTTTAATTAAAATTTTTTATGTGTCAGATTTGATTTTTATTACTATTTATTTTATTATAAATAATTCATGATTTTTTTTAATTTCATTAGTTTTTAATTTTTTCATCTATAAGATTTGGTCTCTAATATTTTAATTGTTATTTGTCTTATATAAAATAATTTATGAAATTGGATTTTTTTTCAATTTCATCATCCTTTAACTTTTTTTAGCTATCATATTTGGTCCTCGTTCTTTTAATAAACTTGAAAAAAATTAAAAATTTATTTTTCATATAATTTTCCATGACATAGTCAAACATTGAAAAATGTTTTACAACTTATTTTCCATGACACTACTAAACATTGATAAATAATTCACTTTCTATGAAAATCATTTTTAAAAAGCTACTTTTTTAACAAAAGGCTAGATTACTTTTTTTTTTAAAGTATTATTGATTATAATATTGTTAACCTGGTCTAATATCTAAAACTTGCAACTCGTTAAATCCTAGATCCGAGTTAAATCAAGAAGTTTAATTCTCAACTAATTTAATTTTAAATGACGAAATATTGAGAAATATAAATAAAAACACTTGCAAAAGTAAAAGAAAATAACAGAAAGAATGAGGATAAAATTTAAAAGAAAAAAAACTTAAGGAGTATTAAGGAGGATGAAATTTGAAAAAAATAATTAAAAATTACTCCAAACAAAATAAATATCAATTAAAAGAATGACTACCAAATTTGAAAGATTAAAAAATCATATAGGGTGAAACTGAAAAAATTTGTATCTTGATAGATTATTTATAGATTAAAAAATAGTAGATAAAAAAACAAGTAAACCTAGATGAATCTCTAAAACCTGATCTAATTTCTAAAACCTACAACTTGCAAAATCCTGGACTTGGGTTCTATCAAGAATTTTAACTGTCAATAAATTCAGTTTAAAGGATGAAATAGTGGAAAAAATATTAATAAAAATACATATAAAAGAAAAAAAAACAACAAAAAGAATGGGGATAAAATTTGATAAAAAAAACTTAAGGAGAATGAAATTTGAAAAAAATATTAAAAATAATCTCAAACAAAATAAATAGCAATTAATAGAATGAGAACTAAATTCGAAAGATTAAAAAAATCATAAGGGGTGAAATTAAAATCATTTGTAATTTAATAGATTATTTATAGATTGAAAATTGGTAGGGGTTAAATAAAAAACAATGAATGGGCTAACCCAATATAATCAATTTGCAAAAAATAACAAAAAAACCTCAAAAAAGACTAAAAAAAAAAGAAAACTTGAGTTTGAAAAAAGAAAAAAAACCCAAACAAACTCGGACTAACCTTTTAAACTTGATCTAATCCCTAAAACCTACAACTTGTGAAGTCCTCGACATGAGTTTAGTGAGAAAACATAACTCTTAACAAATTTAATTTTAAAGGATGAAATCGTGAAAAAATATTAATAAAAAAAAACTTACAAAAAAGAAAAACAACAACAAAAAAAATAGGGATAAAATTTGACCAAAAAAAACATTATTCTCTTCTTCCGTGATGGCAAACAACTTAATAAAGTTTTTCTTGGCCAAGTACTTTTATCAAAATGGATTGTGAGCTCAACAAAGAGATTCTAAAAACAAATAATGGATTTGAGATCCACATAATAATACCACATCCGGGTTGACCCATGAAATATGATTGGGAGAATCTAACATATGGAGTCTATGTCCTACATGATTAGTTCTAAATTGATATGCATATTTTTCACATGCTCTCTTAGGTTTATGAGTTCATTGTATTTGTCATAACCCGATTTTAACCTCCTTTTTCTTACTTGTTTTAAAAAATCTAAAAAATATATTTTTGATGTATTTGTATCATTTTTAGCATTTTTAACATCTTTTCAAAAGAATTAAAAATTAAAAAATTTACTTTTGACACATTCAATTTTTAACGCGCTCATTTCAAAATCATTGTTAAATTTTATCGAGTTGATATTGATGTTTTTTTAAATATAAAAATACAAAAAATAAGAAACATAAAAAAAATATTTCAACAAGGGAATCAAAAGTGCAAAAAATAAAATGAGGGAACAAAGTGTTTTTTAGTTGCTTGGGGACCAAACAATTATGAGGAAAAAATCAAATTTGTTTTGCCTATAAATAAGTGGTTGTACCACATACAAAAAAGAGATGAATTTAAGGAGAGCTTTAGCCAATAAAAAAAGGGAGTAACAATATGTAATAGAAAAAGACTCACACATTCTCTCATCCTCTTCCACACATACTAACACCTAAAAGAAAAACCTATTTTTAAAAACGTAAAAAAATAACATGACCTCTCCTTAACCATCATGATTAACAAAAATAGACACTAAGATTCAACTCCTCCCTTACGACTAGCCACCACACTAATAAGCTCCTTAGATATTTTTTTTACAACCACCGACAACTTTCTTCCATAAACACTACTGCCTCTTTCTAACACACCAACACCACACAACAAACCTATACTCTTCTAGCCACCTGTAACTTCTCCTTCATGTCAGTATCCTCTTTTTTCCTCACATTTTCAGCTCCTTCAAACAAAACCAACCCATCAAAACCAGAAATTATAATCGTGCACCATAGCTTTCATCATTGTTCTAGCTACCAACAAGTTGTCATACATTTCCTTTGTCTTTGTTGGAATCCAGCAACCAACATCCTCCCTCATTCTATCTTCCTTAACAACGACCTAAACACTAGTAGAAATAGCCACCGAACCATCACCGGCAAGAACCTAACACCATTACAGAATCACAAACCAAATACTAGCCTCTTCATAACCACCAAAACAAGACTCACCAATACCAGCCTCTTTTCCATCATCAGTCATGACTTATCTTCCTAAAGAAAACACATACAATTATGACCCTTAGCCACCTATCTCAACCCAAATCACAATAGACCAACACCTTTCCCTCCACTCTTGATTATTAAAGTAACCAGTAAGAAAAAAAAACATGAGGCCATAGACAGAAAACAAACCGAGAAGAAGAAGAAGGAAGCAAACCAAAACTTTATGCATGATATTTCTTTTGTTTGTAGGTAACAAAAAACCCGCATCGTGAACTCTATATCTCTCTATGATGTTGAGAAATAGTAGAGAGAGTTGAGAAAAGAAGAAAAGAAAAAAAGACCAAACTTTTGATCAAACAGATCTCCCTCTTCAGACGTCCATTTGTCTCACCGTCGGTCTAGGAGTGAAGAGGAGATAAAGGCACTTCAAATCCAATAACTAACACTCATCTAATAGTAGTGGAACGTGAACCCATGTGTTGACAATGATGGTGGCACCTGGATATGCACTGACACTGTTTCAATGGTCTTCCAACTTAACTCTAGTAGCTCCTAGACACATTAAACGCCTTAGAAGGTTGATCTATATTCTCAAATTATTTTTTGGATAAATTGCTATAATGATGTGAAATTAGGGACAAAATGCTTATTGCAGTATATAATTTTGGACTTGTTTGGACACTATTAATTTGGTTTGATATGTGTTTTTCTTTTGAAATGACTTGATAATTTGTGTTAGATTGTGAGTTTTATTTTTTAAGGGTTGTGTTTACTATTTGAACATTAAATATTGATTTAGAGATTTGATTGAATTTATGTTGATTTTTGATTCATGGATTATGTTTGGGTAAGTGTTGATTCATTTGAATTAGTATATGATCTGAATGAAGTTCGTGAAATTAATAAGATTCGTGAAGATTTTTTAGTGTTGCTTGGTTTTGAGTTGATGAGCGATAATTCATCATAAGTTGATATTATGTTTAAAATAGCTTGATAACAACATTTTATTTATGTTTTTCCAAACAAGCCCTTAGTATAATTTTAATAAATTTTCAAATGTTCGGAATACAATTTTTGCAATTTATTTTGAATTCCCCACTTGTTACCTCCCATATTTGATAGATGGAATTGTGATCTACAAGTGAGGCGTTTTTTCGATACTAAATAAATCAATTTCCTTCGCAAAAAAAATAAAAAAATCTTTCTTTAAAAAATACAATTTTAATTTAAATTGCATATGGCCATGTCTCTTAAAAATAAAAAAATAAAAAAAATTATATTAGCATAACTAATAAAACTAAGAAATATATAAGGTATGATTTAGAATCTTTAAAAATACAAAAAAAAAATTGTTGATATTTATGCATGTATTTTTGGATTTAATAACCAGTTTATAAAGCCATGAGAACTTGGCCTACATTTCAAAAACACCAAAAACTTTATTTTGTTTTCTTTTAATATACAAGATTATGAACTTATACATAAGATGTATGCCCAATATTAAATAAAAAAAGACTCTTTCTTTTATTTATATGTTTTGACATTAGAATGGTTAGGTTATAACTTGATAAGATAAAGACCTACTTACTAAGAAGGAATATTTTTAAACATTAAACATTAGATAGACCAACAGTTAGAAAACACAACAATACCTTAATTTATATTACATAAACAAATAATGCAGATTATCTTAGGTAAGGTGTACTAGGAGTGTTATGTCCTCCATATATACAATTAGTCCTCTTATCCAGACTCTAAGACTAGTTACGATTCATAGTGTTCAAAATACCATGTGGCGACTCCATCCTATTTTCTGATAAAAAGCAAGAATTCTTTGTTTTTTTCACCTATCACCACGAAGATCCCGCTCTGGGAGGACGATCGTCATAACGCTGTACACGTGCGATGAAGTCCCTAGAAAAATAAGTATCCAATACTCTTTTAGCTTATTAAGAACCCCTCACCTGATGAGGGATATATAGCTCCATATCAGGGAATCTCTTAACCATATATCTAGCTTCCTTTCAAGCCATTTTTTTCTAGGATACTAGAAGAAGTCTTTGATGAGAAATGATGGTGATGATGATAATTGCTTTTGTGACTACAACTATATGTTAATTTATCTTTTGACTATTCTTGAATATGTTTGAAATATCCATTTGGTCAATGTCTTTATGGTGGTGAGAGAAGCTTTTGTAAGGTTTTTAAGTGTGTAACCCTCCTTCCATTTTTTTACATGTAATTATAATGTGTTCCTCCTCAAATTGTCTCTGTATGGGTAAACAACTTCTTGTGAGCATTATCACATGTTGGGCTAGTTATTGGATATTTGGAAAAGATGTGAGTGTATCTATGGTGGAACGGTATGTAATCATCTAATGTCCTAGAGTTTCTAGGTTGTTATCCATAGAAAAAGCTGGAAAATATATGAAAAGAAGAGGAATTGAACTAGATTTCAATAAAAAAAATTCCCATAAATAACAATAATGATGAGATTTGAAAAAAAAAACCTCAAAAGATCAATGTCTTTCTAAGGTTGATAGATATACTAGGAAATAAAGATTGTTGAACTTGGGTTTCACAAACACATGTACAACAAGTCCTTTATTGGGTTTAAAAGACCTTTTAATGCTTAAGTTAGCACTAATGTAGGAAAAATGAAGCCTAGAAGGCTATGTTGTGTGTGTTTTTAGAGAATATATAAGGAATAAGCATTTAATGCATGTACATTTTATCTCTGTAGTTGGTGAAAAGTATACCAAGTTTGACCAGGGGTAGTACATCCAAGGTGTAACAGTTGGATTTAATAGCATTAGCCTTGTTTGGAGTGAACACATAGCCAGTCCACAAAGGAAGGGATGCAAAGTAAGGGTGTGTTTGGAAACGTGGTGTAAATTGCATTCCTAAAAATTTTGAATTTTTTTTGCTTAAAATGAATTTTTTTTTTATGTTTTTAAATTGTTTTGATGTGCTGATGTCAAAAATAATTTTTATAAAATGAAAAAACTTTATTTTGATATATTTTTAAGTGAAAAACACTTTAAACCATTACCATTATCATAATCTCAAAAAAACCTTAAGTCTAGTTGGACGTGTGGTCATTTCATAAGGAAGGATTCAAAGTTACTCCAAGAGGACTTATGGCTAGTCGCCTAGGGAAATAAAGCACAATCTGTTCTTCAAGGGGGGCCAAAAGACAAGGTGAGTCTGTTAAAAAGAGGAATGAGTGGCGAGTATACCAAAAAAAGAGTATAAAGTGAGTCTACCTAGAAGGAGGGGACGCAAAGTGAGTTTAAAAGGACGTGTGGCTAGTCCCTTAAAGAGGGATGCAACCTAATTTCACCAAAAAGAGGATGCACGGTTGGTTTGATAAAGAGGAAACACATGGTCAGTTTGCCAAGAAGAAGGGACACATGATTGGTCCTTCAATGAAAGGGACGCAAGGTGAGTCCTCCAAAGAGAGGAAAGGTGTGGTTAGTCCACCAAGAAGAGGGTTGCAAGGTGAGTTTGCCAAAAAGAGGAAAACATGGTCTATCCAACAAGAAATGGTAAAAAGTGAGTTCAGAGGGATGCGTTGTCAGTCCCCTAAATGGATTACAAGATGAGTTCGCGCGCCAAAGAGAGGGTGTATGGTTGATCACTAATGAAGAAACATGTGGTTAGACGTCCACTAATAAGAGAACGTATAGTCTGTCTGCCAAAGAAAGGGAATGTGTGGTTAGTCCATTAAGAAGGGGGATGCATGGCGGTCCACCAAGAAAGGACATATGTTGAGTCCGCGAGGGGGACACAAGGTGAGTTTGTCAAGGAAGGGGAAGCATAGTAATTCTCGGTCAACCAAGGAGAGAGGATGCAAGATAAGTCAGCTAAAGAGGTATGCAAGGTGAGTCCTAAAGGACATATGGGAAGTCCACCGAGAAGAGGGGATGCAAGGGGAGTCCGTCGAGGAGAACATAAGGTGAGTCTGCCAAGAAGGGGACACGATGCCGGTCTCATTGAGGGGAGAATTACGTTTGGGCATCCTCATCAATGTGATACTCCTTTTCATATATTTATGTTATTCTACAAATATACCATTTATATTTTGTTATGCTAAACAATTTTCCACACAATTTTGGATCACCATCGACTGCCACTAAAAAATGAAGTCTTCTAGATTTCGGACTAACTCCATATTCAGTCTGGAGACGCAGGTAAAATGAGCAAGATCCAAAAGCTTCTACAACACTGAAGATCACAACAAAATAAATGAATGAAGAAGAATAAAATTCTAAGTTATTTTGTCTCAAATGCAACGAAGATTCTGAGTAGGTATGCAATGAGAAAAGACTCGCATTTCACATTTCAAGAATGTTGCAAACTGCAAGTCAGATCTTTTAGACAAGAACAGTGAAGGTGTCCATGCAAAGAGAAACCAGGCATGATCTTCTTGATTTTAAAAGGCTGCTCTTAAAGGTTTCATGACAGGTTGCTGCTTGTTTAGGCTACTTATAGACAGACGGATTTGATTATGAAAATAATTAATGGATGAGGTTTGTGTGATAATGATCTTAACATGAGTTAAAATTTCAGAGAAAACCATGACGAGAAACCCTTACGACTTAATCCGTTGATGGGCTGAGATTTCTAGCGTATGGGCACAATGCCTAGCAATGACACGACAAGATTTTGCTCCAAATAGGAAACCACTTCGGGCTGAGTAACGTGGATTAATGCGAACCCATGGCTGCATCCACATATGGGTCTTATATGTAGGAAGCACAGCAAATCTGGCAGAAGAATGATAAGTTTCAAATTTCAAAATAGTTCTCTCTCTCGTTTTCAATTAAAAAACTTGTATTTTAAAAGAAAGAGGGAAAAAATTTTAAAAATGAATAAATCAATTGAAATTTTGCTAAAATAAAATTAAAAAATAGTTTAAGAAAAAACAAAAATATTGATTTCATGGTTAATTGTTTACAAAATCATAATAAAAACTCATTGTGTTTCTTGACTTGTGTATGGTATTAGTTATGATTTATGTATACATAGATATTAATTTATTTTGTAGGTTTCATAATTCTTTTATCTTAAGGGTTTCTCTAGTGTTGAGATAATAATTTTATTTAATCCATCATGTATTTTGTATCATCCCATTTAGTTTGATTGGGTTTTTATGATCAAACCGAAGATGATAAAATTTAATCTAGTTTGATCAGAATTTGACGTGGAGGTGAGAAAAGGGGTTCGCCCTACCATCACACCTAGCCTCCATCTAATTTTTTAACCTTATTTTATTTTATAAAGTTATAATTTTATTTTTCAATATATATACCATGTGTTTTTTTCTTAGGTTTCATGAAGGATTTTTTTACACATAGATTTAAAGTTTGAACTTGGTTTTATGAATTTTTTTATTCATGAATGGAGATATAGTTTATTCTGTAAATTTAGATTTTTTTAAAAAAATTTATTTAAAAAATAAAAAAAAGTTGGGCCGATTTGAGTTGGGTTGGGTACCCTATGGATTTCTGTTGGGTGGAAAAAGTCTTTCATTCTATCAAATTGAAAACTAATATGAGTGATGGATTTAGATATTATAGATAAAGATGGGGGAAAGAAAATTCAACTCCAACATGGCTATCATAATCCAAATTTTAAACCTATTATTTTTTCATTAATCTCAAAAAGTACAAAAATTGTCTTTTAAATAAATTTAGTTAACTTTAATAATTTTATTATTTTTCATCACTTTTGTTTATTTTTAGGTGTGAAGTTAAGTTAGAAATAAAAAAAAAGAAAAAAAAAGAGAGGAATAAAAATACAATTGGTAACCAAAAAAGTATCAGACAAATAATTAAATTTAATAATCTCAAGATTGAGTGCGAATGGAAAAGGTTCAGGAATAGTTTTGGGTATAATTGAGAATTCAATTAAAAAGTAATTAAAATTTTTTTTATTTAATTTAGCTCTAATAAAAAGAATTGAATGACCAATGACTAAACTTGAAATGAAAGCCAAATTAAAGGGTTTAATTAATTCAATCAGGATGAAATTAAAGAGAAAAAAATGAGAATTAGAGAAAAATTATTTAAAACAACATAATTTTAGAAATTAAGGATTAAATTGGAGAAATTAGCCAAATTAAACGTTTCAATAATTTTATTTAGGGTTGAAGGTGAAAAGAAAATCCAATATTAAAACCTTAATTAAATGAATATTGAAAAAAGATAATCCCACTAAATTTTGTTCATTTTATCACGATAATGGTCACAATATCAAGGACATTATACTCTAAAAAATGAGATAGAAAGATTGATCACCAGTGTTATCTCTAACTATTCATCAAAAGACAAGATAACTCATGCATAAAAACAAAAATATCAATGCATTATCCGAGGTTAGATAATCTTCAAAAATAATTTGTATAATTTTTTTAAGGTTGCATTTTTCTCAATAGCGTAATCTTTAAAATAAAATAATTTTTTTTTGTAAAGGTTGCACTATTGAGAACAACACAACATTTATAATTGTTTCATGTTTAAAAAATACATTCATAATTGTTTCATGTTTAAAAAATGAAGTAAAGTTAAAAATATATAGGTGACTCCAAACCCAATCTGTATCAGATTTGAAAGTAAACTAACAAAATAAAGGTTTAGAAAAATTAAAGGTAAAAAAAAAATCATACAAACATCATAATGCTTATTCATAAAAATAATTGACAATAGAGGATATGGAAAAATGCTTTTACAACCTGTTGTCTATAGATCAAAACTTGAACTCCATTATATTGTTTGTATAACTAGAAAAAGATAGGTGTTAAGAAAATGAATTAGATAAAGGAACTCACTTATAGATTTTGACCGGGAAAAAGAAAGATAAAGATAGCAAGTTGAGCCATGCTCGAGTGAAATTTAAAGAGAGAGATGATGTTTTGGTAATATAAAAAAGTTACAGTTTTAGAGAAAAGCAGTAGTTTATAAATTACATGACTAAAAATATATTATTTTAATTATATATATATATATATATATATATATATATATATATATATATATATATCTTACAACTAACTTGTTAGGTTTAGATCGAGTAAAAGTAGGTTAATCAAGTTAACTAAAATTTAATCAAATATAAGATGATCAACTTTTAGTTGGTTTAATTTCAAGATCGGTCCAAATTAGCTCTTGAGTCACTAAATTTACTTTCAACATTATTTGATATTTAATTTAAAATATTAAAAAGATGTAAAGGTTGTGCTGGGAACAACACAACCTTCACTAATATGAATGTTCAAAATTTGGACATTCAATTGTTCAAATGAATGTCAAAAAATTAGACATTAAAGTATTTATAAGGTTGTGTTTTTCTTAACAACAAGCTTCATGATATTTTTAGGTTGAGGTGTTGAGAATAGCATAACCTTAAAAAAATCATGCAAATAGGCTATTCATAATATTGTAATATATATTTTCAAAAAAATATATGGGTTAGGTTATAGGGCTCTTATAAATTACAATATTTCAAAGAGAACAACTCAAAAAATCTTTAGCCAATGCAATTTTTCAAAAAAAAAAAAGCTTTTAAAAAATCAATTTTCTTTTGGAAAAACAACCAAAATAGATTTAAATTAATGAGTTGCATCACATGTTATTAAAGACATTTCACCATTTAATTAAACAAAACTTATGCTATTTGTTTCTTATAAATGAGAGCAGTTTCTAATTAGAATAATCAAATGAAGCTTTAGCTTCTACTTTAACTAATTAGATAAATTTAGTTTGTGCTTACCTATCCAAAGCCATATAATTCTATAAAATCATTAAAAAAAAAAGAGTTATTCAAGTTATACTTTTTAATTATTTTTTTAAAAAATATTAATATTTTTATATCATTCAAGCTAGCTCGATATTTTTAATATTTATTAATACTCAAATTGTTGGATATATACTTAATGAAAAACTAACATAGACAAGAGCAATAAAGAAATAAAAAAGCACAAACAATATAGAATTTTGCCAAATAAGATCACAACATAAAAACTCTAATTTAAAATTTTATTACTCAATATTTTCTCTAATTAAAATAGAATATTACAACTTTTCTAGGATGCTTATATATTACAAAAAAACCTTAAACAAAGGTAGAAAAATAATAAAAGAGATCTAAATCAAATAGAAAAAAAGAATCATAAATCAACTAAGAAAATATGACAAAATATAAAATAGTAACTTTTGGCCTTATTTGAAGGCCTTCCCGACCTCAGATGGTTATGAGATTTTAACTCTATAAGAAACAAGACCTTTAGAATCTACTAGCAATTTCAGTCCAATCTAGTAATTAGATCGAAATATATTTCCATTAATATAAGGATGGGAGTTAATGAAAAACATCATACATTAGTCTCTCATGATTGGAAAGAACTTGCCCTCGAGTTTTGACTATCCATCCTACGTTGTCATTATTGTCCGCTATTAAAAGCAATGTTAGTACCCTTATGCTTCATTTACTTCTAGCACTTTACAATTAACTTTCTCAAATAAAATAGGCCAAGAATCAATTTCTAAAACACTCTTAATTTTTACAAAACTATCAGTAGCCATTAATGGCTTATTCCAAACTATATCCTTTCTCACATCATTCTAATTCTATATAATCTTTTTCTTCTCTTTCTTCTTCATAAATTGGGATAGAAACAATATATTTTTACCCTTTCCTTCAATAACTACCCCCTCTCTTGGACGCTATATGTTTTCCCTTTGTATTAAGGGTATACATATTACTTTATTAATCATGCATAACACTTTTATCATATTATCTTGGTCTGTCTAACAGTAGATGATGCACATTCATAGACACCACATCACACCAAACACTATCAAAATATATCTTATTTATATAAAAAAAAATAGTATTTATCCATGATTACCTTACCGTCTCAATTCAATTAGTTTAGTTTATAGGGTTTGGGATGTTTTTAGTAGGGATACCAGTTCCAAGACATGATTTACACACACTTATGATTAAGGATGATGGAGAATAGCTTAACCCATCACTCTCTAATTGGGTGATTGGGCTTAAACCTATTAATTGAGTATCATTTAGTTTAATTGTTGAATTTGATTTAATTTATTGTTAGATATGTTGGTTTTGTAGGTTTTACTATCTATATGTACTTTTTTTATAGATAATTTATGATGAATTAAGAAAAAATCATAGATTTCCTCCCCCTTTTATTTACCCTTTCTTCTCCTCCTTCTATTCTTCTTCCCAGTTCTTTCTTCCTTCTATTTCTTTCTTTTACCCTTTTTTTCCTTCTTATCTTCTCTTAAAATCTCTTTTTTTTTCTTTATTAACTTTGGATTGAGAGTTTTGGATTTTAGTTATTCTTACAACTAAACGATCCAAAACACACAAATAACATTTGCTTAAATTATATAAATTTCATTCAACATTCTTCATCCCACTACCTAAAAAAAGACTAACAATTCCACACTACAACCATAAGCCTAGAGTTAACCACCATACCTATTGGATATACGCCACCCAAAACAACCTAACAACCTTTTTCATTAACAAGTCCAAGACCAACCACAACCTTATATTGAAAAATAGAACTACTATAGCCCTTTCCCTAATTTGTCTAGAGCAAAAACCATCATCCACAAACACCATATAAAGTTTTTCTTCAAGCATTGTCTTTGCAAAAAAGAAAAAAAATAAAAAAAATATCGTAACTGACCATTTAAATGCTTTGATATATTATGTTAAATCCTTCCTCTTAATTATAAATCTCTCCTTTATTTTCTATTAGTAGCAATAATAATCACATATCCTCTCTTAAGTCCCTATGTTTTTTTTTTTCATTAAAAGGCCTATGAAAAAAAAGCCATTGACCATTCCTTTTTTTCCAACCTAAAAAATCAAATAGCAACCCATATTTGCAATTTTTACAACTCATCATTAAGGGGTTGTATCAACGATCTCAAAAGAGAGATAGAGTAGAAGAATGGAAAAAGTGATAGTATTCAAAATTTTCATCTTGGCGAAGAGAAAAATAAGATAGAAATCAACTAGCTTGATGTAAGATGATGATTTTTATAAAAATATTTTAGTAAATATGGTATACACGACACACATTTTTTTAAGCGAAGATTGAAATCAACCAGTGAGAGAGAAATCGATAAGGATAGAAAATGAAGGAGAAAATTAGGTGTTTGAGTGGTGAGAGAGTGTTTGATATCAAAGATGTCAAAGAGTGAGAAAAAACTAGGTATTTGAGAGGTGAGAAAATCTAAAGAGATTGAGACCTTTTCAATTATCTTGATTGAACAATTTGTAATATTATTTTATCTTGATTTAAATAAAAAATTAATTGATAAGAAAGTCACAGTAAAAAAATATTTAAAAAACTAAAAAAAAGGAGAAAAAAGGAAGTGATAAAAGATACCGCGGTAAAAACATAAGTTGATACAATATGACAACATTATTACACAATAAGTTGTATTATTCTAGTCTATCATAAATATTAAGCATTTTAGTAAAAAAAAAATACTTAATCTTTTGATTTGTTGAATTCTATTTCTTTGGTATTACACTTGTTATTCAAATAATCATTAATAGTAATATTTGTGCCTAAATAATATTTTGAAAAATACATCTTGCATTTTGTCTTTATATTTTTGCTCACCAAATCAATGTTGCCATTTATATATAGTAATTATTCATTTTTATCATTTATAGAGCTTTCCGAGACTCGTGGAAAGTTGTGATTTTTATTTGATTAACTATTCACACTTAAAGGTCTAGCATTGCATGCTTATAATTTTTATGATATATTATAGTCTTGATTAATATAGAAAAAATAAACAAATTTCAAAATTAGTTTTATCTTTGTACTGGATTTTACTTGTAAGAATTAATGTGATCTCATTGCATCTTTATGCTAATGTTGCATGCAATTATGGAGTAGTCATCTAGTGTCCTATCTTAAGTTTATAACTACTATGGACTATGGAGACCTTCCACCTTGTTTTTAGGGTTATGCCCTACAAACT
>Ga0325404_1002009_pt1 | contig 21635 bp, 14 predicted proteins | sample PopdelMetagenome_18_FD_205664 | JGI IMG/M metagenome (GOLD analysis project Ga0325404, IMG submission 205664) | Populus deltoides microbial communities from Bellville, Georgia, United States - Xylem-Control-R1 | ecosystem: Host-associated > Plants > Phyllosphere > Stem > Wood/Secondary xylem...
AGGGATAAAATGAGAGAGGTTGTGCTGTGGTGGCTGGTGTAGGTGAAAGAAAGATGATTTTTTGTTAGGAGGCTGATGTGAGTTGTTGATGAATGTGGAGGCCACTGGTTTTTGGATGAAAGAGAGCCTGTCGACTTTCTTGTTTTGGGTTGTAGTGTTGTGTGTTTTGGGAGACCAAGACTCAGGCTGTTATAGGAGATATGAGTGAAGGATGAGGGGAGTTGTGGGTTTAAAAATAAATTAGGGAAAATAATCCCTTTGTTTTTTTGTTTTCTCTTGTGTTTTTTTATGCATTTTTACATGGTGCTAAATATGAGGGACATAAGAGGGTCATGGTTTACTCCTAGAAGAAAGGGAGACTTTTGGTATGGGTTTTTTTTGTGTTATTGGTTGGAGGCTAGGTGACCAAAAATAGTCCTCGAGGTTTTTTTTATGTGGCTCAGTGCATTTTTTATTTTGTGAGTGGTGGCTAGTTTAGAAAATCATGGGTCTGGGGTTTTTGTGTATGTCTTTTGGAAAAGTATGTGAGCTGGAGAGAGTCCTTTTTTTTTTGTTAGTTTTGTTTTTTTATAATGACCTCCTTCATAAAATTCTCCTTTTTTTCTTATGTGGTACAACCACATATTTATTGGCAAAATAATTTATCTTTTTCTCCTAATTGCTTAATCCCCAAGCAACTAAAAAAATCATTTTGGTTCCTCATTTTTCTTTATTTGCATTTTTGTCCCTTTATCCAAATCTTTTTTTGTTTTTTGTTTTTCTTATTTTTTGTATTTTGATATCTTTTAAAAAATCAACATCGACTCAATATATTTTTTATTTTTTTGTTGTTTTTTGCTATTTTTTGGGTTTTTTGGTAACAAGTAAGAAAAAGGGGGTCAAAATCGAGTTATTTTAGGTACTACTATTGACTTTATTTATGCTTTACTCTCTATCCTAAGATTTGACTTTTAATCCTAAAAGGATCTCAAATAATTATTTGGTCTTGCATTACCTTTTCTTTTCAATTGTTTTTTTTCATTTTTATAGTCATATGCATCATATCTTCAGTTTCTAAATAATACAGCAATTCAACCACATTAGCAATATCTCTATTTAAATCATTTAAAAATCTAGCCGTTGTGACTTCTTTATCTTCAAAAACACTAGCTCTAATTATAGTTATTTTCATCTCTTTAAAATACTCATCAATACTTTTAGAACTCTAAGATAAAGATTGTGATCTATTATATAGTTCCCTCTAGTAATGACTAAGGACAAACCTATTTCTCATGATTTTTTTCATATCCTTTAATGTATTAATGGTTCTTTCTCCATTATGTCTCCTACCTATAACAAGTTGATCCCATCAAATAATAACATAATCAGTGACTTCAAATACAACTAGTTTTACGTTATTTTCCTCCAAATATAGATGGCAATCAAATACAAATTCCACCTTTTTTTTCCAATCTCAATAAGTCCTTAGATCATTTTTTTTCCCTGAAATGCTGGAATTTTAAGTTGTATGCTACCTAAATTATGATTTAAACCATCATGATCGTCAAAATTCCTGTATTGGCTTAAATCCTTATTTGGTCGAACTCTACCGCCAAACTCTCTCCCTAGTCATGTCTCATATAAGAGATTTTGGTATGTACAAAACTTCCTTTCATGATTAACTACATCATCCTTCTCATCAACATTGGAGTTTTCAGCTATATTTCCATCTGAAGAAGAAAGTGCTCATTAAGTAGACCTTTTAACTTCTTTTCCCTTACCACTTGGAATATCATGTTTACTAATTATCTCGATACTCATTTTATCTATTTTTCCCATCAAAGCCTCCATCATTACATCTAACCTATCTTGTCTTTCTACAAGATCATTCACCTTTAATTGTGTCATACTTTTTTATGACATTGTGAATACCTGCATCAAAGGTTAGTAGCAAAGAAAGATTTCCCCACACACTCCCTCACGTATTTACACTCGGTTTAACATCACTTCACTCTTATTTCATACAATTCAATCAAGTTTTTCACTCTAATAATCTCACTATGCCTTTTACCTTATTATTCACTTACTTAAGTTCTTAAAGGTAACTTAGCAACTTATCAATTATCATTCAAAACGGGTGGATGGGTGAGCTATTCTGATGCTGGGGCTTCTACCGATGAACCTGTGGTCCCTCTCTTCTCTGCAGACGAATTAGATAGAGGTTTGAATTCTTTCCCTCCACCCTTTTTTATCCAAGATCTGTTCTTTGTTTGGCCTGGTGGGGTCTCTGGTTCCTTTTTTGTTTATCTTTAATCTACTCCTACCACTATTGTCTGTGTCGATTTCTCCGCCGACTCTGTTGGTGTTAGGTTCTTTGAAGGTTTTTGTTGCTAATAAATTTTTGACCCACGTTTTGATAAATTTTTCAAAAATAAAAAAATAATAAGGGTTTACATGTGGCGATAACATAGAGCATCAGAGCTAATAGATAAGGAGATAATTACTGAATCATATATAATTACTGCGATATAAAATACCATAGATATATGATTTGATTCGTGCTGGTTATGGAAAATAATCACTGCAATATAAAATACCATATATATAGGATTTGTTGGTACTGGTTATAGAAAACAATCTCTGCAATAATTATTGCAATATTTCCTTGAATAACACGTGCAGAGATTTATATATAAGTGAACCTCCAGTCATATAGAAAAAAAAATTACAGAGGATAATTTTTTTTAAAATAGAGAAATTTAGGGTAACCACAAAAAAAAACTTAAATCTAATTTTTTCTCCCGGCCGAAACCAAGCCATCGCCACCTTTCCCCTATTGTTTTTTTTTTTTTTGGTTTGCAGTCTTCGCCCCCAGCTACCACACACATGACCTTCCCTTTTCAGCTGAACACAAACTCATGGTCTTCTCTCCCAACTAAGAGGTTGCTGGCGCCGCTCTCCCTCTCCACAACAGCCATCACTGCTCCTCCCCCTTTCTCGGCCCAAACTTTCCCTCTGCACACCAGCTTCTCTTCTCGCATAGCTAAACCTCACTCCCCCAACTTGCAACCACTGTGAACACCACTTACAGGCCTTCACTCTCTATCAACAAAACCCCAGGAAACGGCTCTCCACTCATCCCATCTCTCCCTCAGCTCAGCCCCGCCTGAAAAACATTCAAAACCAGAAGCCACAGCCAGCCCTTCCCCCGATAGTAACAGAGAAGCAACACCAAAACCTCAGACCGGCCTCCCTCGAAAAATCCCAGCAGCTAGCAGCACCACCTTTGCTGAACCATGGCCAGCACCAACAGCAACAAGAAACAAGTTGAGCCACTCGCCCAGCTGTAGCCTCCACCGAGCCCCACAGCAGCAACAACCATGTCTTCTTAGTAGAGACATGACGAACACAAGAGCAAGACAAGGACGAGCAGAAGGAAACAACATAAACAGACGAAAACACAGAGAGACCAACCAGCATGCCTTCCCCATCGCCTTCGTCCCTTCGTTTTTATCTCCAGTTTCTTCTCCTCCAGCGGTGCAACCTTTTCTTCCATAGGCACGGTGAGCTCTGGAAAGCAATAACAGCACCTTCTCCATCTGCACTAGCGGCGTTCACACCAGTTAGACCAACGGTGCAACTTCTTCTTCGCCAGCACAGCAATCTCTTCACTGGCGCTTCTCAATAGCCCAGTCGTCTTGCACCGGCTACAACCGTGGGGGGAAATGAGACGTAGGTAGCAACCAATAGTCTCCCACTTCGCCTCCAGCCGCTGCCTCGCAGGTAAGTCTTTCTTTCCCTGTCTTTACCAAATTAATTACCCTGCCACTATAGCATGCATATGCATGCAACTATGGCAGAACCGGTTGCTGGTTTAGGCCAGTAACCGGGTTGGGTTTTGTTGTCTTTAATTGCGATTAACTGTGATGCTTTTTTTATAAAAAAAAATATAAAAAATGTTTTTGTGTGTTGCATACGGCCAATACCCTAACATATTTTGAATTTCCTCTTAAAAAACAAATATTTGAAGTTTAAAAGAAAATGTGTTTTCACATGGATTTTTTAAACACAACAAAAAATTATTTTCTTGCATTTCTGGATTTTACAACATGTTTGTAAAACTCCAAAGGGTGTTGGCCAATATTCCAAAAAAATATAAAAATCTTATTTTGGGGAGAAATCATCTATTATTCACCATTAATGTTTGGATAAAGAAATCCCAAAGGGATGAATATCCAAAATATTATTGGGAATAACTTGTTATTATTCGCTGTTAACATTTGGATAAAGAAGCCTTCAGTGGTAAATATCCAAAATAATTTTTTAGGAATAAGAAGTCATCACACATCCTTAGAAGAAGCCTTGATTATAATCAAGAACATTTCAATTTTTGACTCCATGGTTTACGAGCCGTGAGAGTATAAAACACTAAGGCAAAAATAGGCTTTTAAAGCACCCTGAATTTCCTTAGATTTCTAAAAAAAAAATTTATCCCTCCTCCTTGTGATTTACGAGTCGTAAACTTTTGAAATACTAAGGGAAAAATGAGCTTTTAAAGCATATGGAATCTCCTTGGATTTCTATCTTAATAAATTTAGTCTAAATCAAACACAAATTTTAAGAGATCTGTATTGGTTCTCCTTGGTACTTTATAGACATATCTAAGGGTATGATCCACATGGACCAAGGGTTCTTGCTTTTAGACTTTAAAACCAAATTCATTCATCATGACAAACCTATCATAGGAAACCTATTATAGAAAAACACCAACACCATAGCAATTATAAAGCAAACCAAACACCAAGCAGCTTACCTTAGGTAGGGCGTACTAAGGGTGTTAATACATTCCCTTTACGCAACCAGTCCCTTGCCTTAGAATCTTTGAAAGACCAGTCAGGTTTTCTAGTGACCAAAATACTAGGTGGCGACTCCTTTATTCACAAAAACAAATAAACCTGAAATCAAACAAAAAATCACCATCGAACACCACGCGGGGGACGAGCGACAGTTTTGATGCCTAGGTTGTTGCTTTTCCACTTCTCATCAGAGCTTCTGGCCATGGTAGGGTGTTGCGATGTCGCGGTCGCACAAATTAATTACCCTAGCTTCAAACACAACACACAAGATAGTATAGAGCAAGCAAGGGGTCGATCCCACGAGGAAGGTTCAAGTCAGATTTTTATGCTAGATGATATGCAATTGGAGGGTTTGGACGTTATCTAGGCTAAAGCAAAAGAAAACAGAAAACTATCAAACAAAATTTAATAAAATCATAAAATTATCAAGAGAACAAATCTTGGTCGCAAGTAAACATCCACCTACAGAAATCAGAACTGATCATGGAAACAAAACATCAATTTATATTCTAAATATTTATCTCTTCTTAACATTGGTTAGTTAACGGATCCGCCGTATAACTAACCCTAACCATCAAACAACCACAGTGTCCGCACTAGTAATTTAATTTAATGGCAGCTTTAAGAACTAGATAAGTTGATTAATCAAGAAAACATTACTGTCTGCTGTCTATGTTTGATTTGATTGAATGTTCTCCCTAAGATTAATAACATAGATCCGCCACAATTATTAAACTCAGTTGCTTCACAAGTTCATATACCACAACTTCGGTTTTGATATCAAACTTAGTAATAAATTGTCTACAATAATAACTTAGAGTCCACTCTAGCAATTAAAATAAACAATCATAGGAAAAATAAGCATAGAAAACAAACATATTCATCATATAAACAGAAAAGAAAAGGTAAAATAAATCTCACAGTTCTTGAAATCCGAAGGTTTTCGTGTCCTTGCAATCAAGAAAAAGTGTTTAGCCTTACATGTTTGTTGAACAACTAATCAAAAAGAAGGAAGAATGTATAATTTTGAGTTTCTTAGAGGAGGGGGGCATTTTTCTCCTCTTGTTTGGCTGCTGCCTCCTTCTGCTCTCCCTCTTTTCTCTTTCTTTTTATATGCTAAGAAACCCTAGTCCCTATTTTACAAAATAGTCCTCCCTTAAGTTGACGGTTTACATTTAAGTACTTCAATAATTATTTTGCTAAAAAAAAGAAATAGTCTTGCATTAAATCTTCAAGCTTTGACTTAGAGGAGCTAAATTTCTGAAATAAAAATTTGGACACCGATTTAGATGCTTCGAAACGTAATTTGGACATGTTCTTTCATGAAACCTGTTTACTGCAGAATTCAACTGTCATCTTTGGAAAATTATATCTCCCTCATATGACATCGGTTTTGGCTGAAATGTTGAGTGTTTATAGGAATTTTAGTCAGGAATCCAAAATAATTAAGTTTGCATCAATTGGACTTCTATAGCTCCAGATATTCAAGTCAGAATGGTCAAAGGTCAACATTGACAGATTGCGAGATTTGACTTTGAAAGCTGTGATTTCCATGATCTTCCTTATTTTATTTTCTTGCCTTAGATTTCCAGAAAGGTATGGATGTTAGCGTTTTAGTGCCACTAGAATCACTTCATTTCAACCTCTAGAACTCATGCTCTACACAAAACATCAACTGAAGGTCAAATCTGCCAATTATCTCCAATTTACTCCTTTTTTCATCTTTCATCCAAAAGTGCCTTCAAAACATAAAACAAAGAATATCAAGGCATCAAGGCATTTTATATATAAAACACAGTAAAACACTATTTAAATGTGGGTGAAACTATCGAATAATATGGTTGCATCATAGGGTTTTTCCTACCCACCCTCCTCTGTAATGTTCTCTCTCCAGTGTATCAGAGGGCATACTTGCCTTCTGGCATAACATGGGGTCATGTACCTTATATTTTGGTAGCTGATTGCAAGTTCTTCTTGCCTTGCTATTGTTTACTACTATCGTATTTTATTTTGTATATGTCCTGCTCCTCCTCTTGGTTGTGCTGGTGTTGGGATGTTGTCTAGGTAGTCTCAATTACTGGATGGCTTGGTGGAATTTATTTCTTTTTGCTGTTTGTTCTTGTTGATGCTACCCCTATTGGGTAGCTATGTTGAGCTTGTCTGCAGCTTGTTGGAGATGAAGTTTGTCCTGTGACTGCTTATTGCCTCTCCTTTTGCTCTTATTAAGTTTTATATGGTCTGGCTCTTGTGGCTGGTTATTACATGTTTGCTGGAGTTTATGCTAGCTTTCCTTCTTAGCTTGTGTTATGTAGGTTAGTTAGCTTGTTGCTGCTATATGCAGCTAGGTATGATGTGCTTCTTGAAGCTGGCTGGATTATGGTTTGCTAAAGTTGTTGTGATTCCTTCTCCAGCTTGTTTCTCCTGGCTTAATGCCACGAGTCTCCCTTCCCCTGCATGTTCCCCTGTTGTTGGGTGTGCAGGTTGCAGCTGTCGTTAGCTTGATATTCCCGTATTGCAGGATTGAATTGGGTGAATCTCAGTGCTTCCCTGCTTTCTGTGTGAGATGCTTGCTGATGCGTGATCCTTGGTCCCCTTGTCCCCTTGTCGGGTCTCTGTGTCTTGATTTGATGATCTTTACTGTGGGTGGAGGCTGCTTCATGGTGCTAGATGCATATACATTTTATCTCCTGGGCCTCTTTGTGGTTGTGGCTGAGTTACTGGATGTCTACTTCCTCTCTGGAGTATGTTGTAGGTGTGAATTTGGCAATGTGTGGAGTCCTGCTGCTAAGGATTTGTCTTCCTTTCTCAGGGTTACCTCTATCTATTGTCGTACCGCTGCTTTATTGGGGCTTTGTCTATTCAGGTGAGGTTCTCTCCCCATGTCCAGACTATACGCCTCTTTGTTCCATATTGATTATTCTGCATGTCTGATTTGGCTGCCCTTAGGTTCTTTCTTGGGCTCTTATGGAGTCTGTTCCCACTATGTTTCTTTCTAGATAGTTGCTATGGATCCTGATAGTTTGGGTGAGGCTCTCTCCCCAACTGCTTGGGCTACTAATGTAGTGTTCTTTATTGCTGCTCTACTAGTATGTTCTAAATGGAGAGTGTTGGATGGAGTCTGTCCTAGAAGTGACCTAGACAACGTTGTGGTGCAGGTTTAGTCTGCTGGAGATGATGTGCGGATGGCTCCTTATGTTTGCTTGGTGAAGGGATCCGTTTAGGTGAGGCTCTCTCCCTAAAAGTTTGGTCACTTTTCCTGTTGCTGTACTAGAGCAGCTGGTTTGCTTTTGTGGATTGCTGATTTGTTTGATGAGTTTTGTTTGGTAAACGGTTTGCTCATTGTCTCAACAAAGCATATTGTTGTTTCATGCGTGGTTGCAATTACTAGTCAAAATGTTGGTTGGAGGTTATGACTGCAATTGCAGCCAATCTAGGTTGGAAGGAGATTTGTCTCTCTGATACTGCCGGTTTTTGGGTCTCCAAGAAGTTGCTTCTTTATCTGCTAGGTTGGTTTTTATATATGTTTATAGCCATATAGCTTTGATGTTTGTTCAAGGGAGCCTGTTCCTTTTGAGGTTGTTCAAAGGAGTCGTTCCATTTGCTTTCTGTTCAGCAAGATTGTCTTACTTATGGTTTGTTCAAGGGAGTTTGTTCCCTTTGCCTGGGTATGTTTGTATATTTGTAATGCTGGCCTCCAGCTTGTTTATTTTTTATTACCATTCTTACATTTGATCAAAAATAATAATAATAATAATAATAATAATAATAATAACAACAACAACAATAATCATTCAAAACAAAATAATGATTTTGTAATAATGACGACTCAAGAACCAAAAAATATATGAAACTAGCCAAAATGAAACTTGAGGGCAAATTTACGAATAGCAATGTAAATTCATGTGAAATATAATAAAGAAAAGAATACACAAAATAAAAGTAATAGAGTTTATGTTAAAGATTCAAAGAAAACTAACTAATTCAAGTCAAGATTCAACTTCAAGAATTTCAAGAAAACAATTAAAATAAAGCAAGAAAGATTTATATTTTCCAAACTTCAACAAAACAAAGCAAGGTAATCTAAGAAAAACAAGAATTCAATTCAGCAATACCAAGATTCGGTATGTATATATTCAGCAAAATCAAGAAAGGATTCAAAAGACTTTTGGCATACCAAGATTTGGTATATATCTTTTCAGCAAAATCAAGAAAATATTCAAGAGACTTTTGGCCAACCTTAAAATTTAAAGGCTTGCATTTGGTTATGCCCTAACTTGTCAATTCAATCAATCGTTGTAATTTTTCCTCTTTTTTTTTACTCTAGGATGAAATCATGAAAGAAACAAGATGAAGATCAAGAACATAATTTTTCTTTGACGTGTTCGGCAAAATCATGTATCTAAGCAAGATGATTTTTTTTTAATACGAGTTTGATGCGAACTTGAAATAATAAGAGAAGAATAGACTCTTTTTTGTTAAGAAATAAAACCCTAATTGATGCAATCCAAGCAACACCAAAGGATCCATTGAAGGTACCAATTGATCTAGTGACAAGGCTTAGGGATAAGAGGTTTAAAGATGCTTTCAATAGACTTCTTTAAGATACATTGGCCAAGGTGAACTACAAGAGGATAATAAATAATGAAGAACAAGCGTTGATTAGTCTTATTAATGTTCAATAAGGGCTTGTTAGTGGAATCAGGGCCATTACACAAGGATTGGGATAAAAATACTCAAATTGGACAGTTTGACCTTTTTCTACTGTTTTGATTATAAATGAAGCTAGAGGTCGAATTTTAATACGATTCTAGTTGGGTTGGAAACTAGACTTTCATACCTTTATTTGAAGTTGGGCTTTGATGCTGCAAGTAAATTACGAGAAAAAATTGATCTTGTCTCATTTTAATTAGTTAGGGTATTGATCTATCTTTGTTTTGTGCGGCAACACTTGTTTAAGTTTTAGACTTGTTTTAGTTGGTTTGGGTATTATTTAAATTGGGTATATATGTGACCCATTAAAGAAACTAGGGTTACTTAGCTTTTTAGTATAAGTACTCTTTGTGAAGATTATTTAAAAAAAAAAGATTTTTATAGAATAAAAAATATTACCTCTCTTGGTTCTTGATTGAACTTCAACTCTTCAAAGAATTGACCAATTTTTGCTAATGATTTTATACTTCTTTTGCTCGTCTCTGGGTGTAGGTGTTGTGATTTGGTGGTTTATAGTCTTGTTACCTTAGCAAGTTTTTCATTGTGATAAGCTCAATTTCATACTCAAACTTGAATTTCATTAAGTTCCGTTAGAGTTCGCATCACTAGCCGAAACTGGGAAGAAAGAAAATCAAGAAACAACACAAATTAAAGATTAAAAGGATATAACTCGATAATAGCACAAGCTCTTATATCAGTTGATGCAGACAACTCCCAAAATATACTAAAATCATATTTGACCCAACAAGAACCTGCTTTGGAGAACCAAATTATATGCAATGATCAATCCTACCTTACACCTATAAAGAGATGGAAACGAGTAGTACATGAATCACATCAAAGTTGATCAATCCTTCAATTTATAAATTAAATCAAGAAATTAGTATATGATGTGAACCTTGTGATCATATGGTTACATAACCCACAACAAAATTCACAATAAATCCTAAAAAGCTAAAATAAGTCTTATAGGAGTGTGACACAATGGAAACTTGTCCCAAGACACCAGAACTACTAGAATAAGAACATCTACCATATAAATATTAGTTCATGAATGAGAAGTATAAAGAAGACGTCATAAAGTTAGTTAATCTTTTACAAGTTAATTTAGTTTGTTAGAAAACCAAAGAATACAAAAATCACTCACACACAAGCTAAATAAATTCAGTAGCAATAGTATTCACAAGTTTGAATATTTTGTCCTTATTGTTGCTACCCTTTTATATATATATATATATAAATGTGAGAAAATACACCTGAAACAAACTTGAAAAGAAATGCCCAAGCCCAATTATAAAATACCAGAATGCCAAGCAAGTTTTATAAGCCAAAATAGCAATCCAAGGTTTAATTGAAAAAAACCTTTAGTGAAAATATTTATTTTTGGTGTTTAAAGACTCAATTAGATTTAAAAAAAATATTTAATTATTTAATTAAGGGTTTAATCGCAAGGAAAATCAACTTTGAAAGTCAATTTTGAAATAATTAATGTTAGGGACTCATTTGGAAGCTTGAAAAGTCTAATTTAGTCAAATCAGGAGCTTAATTGCATAAAAATCAAAGTATTGTGAGCAAATAGGGGCTTAATTGAATTTTTTGTGAGCCAAGGATCAACTTGCAAACACAAGCGACTTCAAGGACTAAAATCAGTGAGGAATCAGGGGTTAAATTGAAAAAATTAAAAGTTTAGTGGTCATTTAGGGGGGTAATTGAACAAATCAGAAACCAAAGACCAACTTACAAAAGGCACTCGAAATTGGAGGTGACAAATGAAATTTGGTAGGGACGCAATTGCATGAAATTAGAAAGAAAGAAGGGAATTGACATATCCAAAATCAAAAGAAAAACCCTAATCTATAAGAATTAGTCAAAACGCTCACCTTAGTCCCCAAGCACCCAACACAACCACCTACACCCAAAACCAGCACCCCTATAGCAAAACTAGCTAGGTTTTAGCTTTTTAGAACCCTAGACAACCCATCTAGAAGGCCTAAACCTGCCTAAAAAAAAAGAGGTCGAAGAACACCACAAAGAAAAAAAAACTGGAGAGAAAACTAGAGAGAAGCATAGGGAAAGAAAAGAAGAGAAAAGAAACTTAGGCTAAAGGGTAAGGGCCCTACCCAGAACATTTCCAAGGCTTCAGCTCTGGTTTAAGGAGGTTTAAAAATAAAAAGAAAGGGAGATAATACTAAGAACCAATCCAGATTCAGATCTTCAAAACCAAGAAGGTATACATTTTCTTACCTTAAAAGTGAAGTTCATGAGGCCTGCTGGATCTTTCTTTTGTTTTTAATAAGAAGTTTTGTTTTCCACAACATGTTTTTTATTCTTTTTTGTCATTTCTTTACATTAAACTTGGATTTTAAGTTTGCCAAAGGTGGTAGTAAAGGGACAGGGGCACTTTCTGTTAATGAAAGAATAGCCCCTACTTCTAAATAGCTAACCTGGCCATTTAAAGTGAAAATGGTCAGATTTTGAAGCTCTTTATGTCAAAATTCATTTGTTATTTTGAGTTGATAGTTATTTAGGTTCGGAATCAATGTAATTTTTTAGTTTATGTGTTGTTTTTGTTGTTTCTTTAGCCATAATCATGTTCCTTATCAATAGTTTGGTTTGTGGGAATAGAAATGGCTCACTTTAGAGCCTAGAAATGGTTGTTCTGGGCACATTTTCATATGCCAGCTTTCTGGGCAACTTTTCTACATTTAAGACATATTCATCTATTGAATCTTGTCTTAAGTGCTAGTCTAATACCCTGTTTGGTTTAATTTCTGTTTCAGATAGGTCTGCCCTTGGTCTTTGATAAACAATATGGTAATTTCTAGCATCAATAACAGGTTTTAATGGGTTTAATCCTTGATTAGTACTTAAAAGTGCATTCTCATTAAGGCTTTATATCATCATATTGCACTAAAGTATCATTAAATTCCATAACTAAAGCATGTTTTATAATAACAAGTCTGATAATATAATATATCTTTAATTTATGGTAAATGCTTATTTTGAATGCAGGTATATCTCATAATTCAAATGATTGATTGATGTGATTAACTATTGAAAGTGAAGAGACAAAAAGAGGACTAAGCTAAGAGAAGAGATGTTGGTTCAATTCCAAACTGGAACACCATTCGGTTATTGGATCATAACTGGAGTTGTAGACCTTGGATTTAGGTCTGCTTTATATGGATGAAAAGCTAAGACATAGACCTAAAACTTTCATGAAGAGTCCAAGACTCAATTCTGCCATTTTCAAATTCAAATCTTAGCAACAATGGAGAAGTCGGAATCTGTCCTGCAACTCAGACACTGTTCGGTTTTCAGCTCATATCTTGAGTTATAAAAGTCCAAATGAGCTCTGGTTTTTTTTTTTTTTTTGTTGAAAAGCTAAGAAAATTGCCCACAACTTTCATGGGACAAAGGGCTCAAATTCTGATGTTATCAATGATATTTTGGCCAGTCAACAATATCAATAACCAGCAGCCAACAATGTCAAAAACCAGCCATCAAATCAATGGTTGGCCATCAACTAAATAGTTTGTCAACCAATCAATAGTTCCAAATTTTAGCCTATAAAAGAAGGCATTTGCCATGTATTTAGTCATCTTGATTTTCAGATCAAGATCATGTTTTGCTTTCTTTCTTTATATTTTTGTAATGCTTAAATTTTACTTTCATTAATCTCTTGTTTATGTTTTTCATCATAACTATGTTCTTATCTAGTTTATTTATATTCTTCTTCTTCATTATGTTTAGCTAAGTTAATTATTTCAAGGTGAAAAGGTTTCATTAATGGTGTTACAATAAGCATAATATAAACTCAACATGAACTTCAATGTTTATATCCAAGAAAGTTTGCTATTACCATGTTTTATCTTTTTATCTTACTAATTATTAATATCTTGCTTGTTAAATGGTTAATCTAGATTTGTGTTGTGTAACACTTGGTACATCAAATGCTTGATCCTTCATAGTCTTCAGCCGACATCGTTATTATGATAGAAACTTGATTTGTTGTTAACATAAGCAACAACATGAATGCCTGATGATATTTATAAGTATGGTGTTACTTAGATAAGATGATTAATATGATCATGTTAATAATTTATAATGAGCTAATAATGATAAATCATCTGATTGGAACCTCCTTTGTGTGTGGTTTCCGGTTGAGTAATAAAAAGAGTTTATATTATATTTATTTGAAATACCATTAGTGCATCCTCTAACCTTGACATCTGTTTTATCATTGCTTAATCCTTACACCAATATCCCATTCCAAAACTCTCTTCAACTCCTTTTCTATTATTATTCCCTTCAAATCTTTTTCTTTATTTATAATTTATATAGTTGACATCCCTGTGGTTCGACCCCGGTCTTGCCGGGTTATTTATTACTTCGACACTCCCACACTTGGGATAAGACATCAACTATTTGATTGTGTCAATCCTAGAATTTCAATTTTGAATTGAAACCTTGTTTTGGGCAAAATCGTGTGATTTTATCAATCATCAAGAGTTTTGAACCCTTGATTCTTGATCTAGAGAAGTTTATGAACAAGAACATGCCCTATTTTATTTGAAATCCCCTCTGGATTGAGAACTACATTTTGAGGGAAGATGAAGAACATTCGTTTGTTTTTTTTTTTTGTCTTTTCTGTTTTGATCCAATTCTGTTTGAAATTTTTTTATTTTGTGTTTTTCATCCATTTTGATCCGTTTCGTCTTTTTCTTTCTCTCCTTCGATCTGTTTCTGGGTTGACTCAATTGGGTCAGCCTCAACTGAGTCAACCCATTCGGGTTGACCCGACCCAAAAAAAAGATAAAAGAAAAATATATACATATAATAATAAAAAACAAAGAAAAATCTTTTTTTTCTTTTTAGGATTTTACCCCTTTTAGGAAAATTCTTCTTAAACCTCAGTTTTTTTAAAGGATAAAACCATAAGTAAAAAATAAAAAGATTTTTTTTATGTTGTATACGACCAAGTGTCTTAAAAATACACAGAAAATCATATTGTCTGGTGTTTCCATATGAAAATTCAAAATACATATTTGCATGTATTTTTAGGATTTAATAACTAGTTTATTAAATTCATGAGAATTTGGCCAATATTTCAATAAATCACCAATTGTTTTAATTCATGAGAATTAATGGTTAAGAATCCTAGTATAGAATGTTGGACCTACAAGTGAGGTTGGTATTTGAAATATTAGAATTGACCAGAAAATTCTCAGAGTTTATTTTAAATACTTACCAATTTTAATTAAAAGTATTTTTTTTCTTTTATAATGCACAAATTACGAAGAGCCTTTTTTTAAGAATTTATTTGAGTACACGAGTCCATAGTAAATCTCAATTATCAAATTACAGATACACCACCAACTAAAAAAACCCTCAAAACCTCTGAACCACATCAAACTGCAAAGCAGCTTATCTAGGGTAGGGTGTGCTAGGGGTGTTGGCCCTGTTTGTATTGCATTTCAAAAGTGCTTTTGAAAAAATTTAAAATTTTTTATTTTTTTCTTTGCTTTAAATTAATATGTTTTTGGTGTTTTTAGATCATTTTGATGCGCTGATATCAAAAATAATTTTAAAAAAAACATTATTTTGATACATTTCTAAGTGAAAAGCACTTTGAAAAGCAACCGCAACCACACTCCCAAACAGGCAATCTCTGACAAGACCAGTACAGCTGCGTTTCCTAACGACCTTGAACCAAACAACTAGGTGGCGACTCCTTTGGCCCTTTCAAAACCCACCTTTCGCCACGTGCGACACTTACAAAGAGTATTTATACTCTTGAAAATAAAAACTCTAAAGGATATACTCTTATGGGCTAAATTGGTCTGCTTACAAAACTGACCTAAAATTTATACTAATAAACCTGAAAGCATGGACCCAACAAGCCTTGGGCCATTGCTGGAAACTAATTAATAATTAAGGTAAAACAAGTCTTAGGCCTTAGCTAATTAATCAAACCTAAAAGTATAAATTAATAATGGGAAAATATGTGTTAAAGTACTCTCTAAGCTATCGGAACTTAAAACGAGCCAAAAGAAATAAAACACAACTAAAACTAAAGCATATATAGAGTCCCTAGCTACCATTTATATCATGGGAAAGAAAGGACTCTAACTTTTCAATGAATCCAAGCTATATTAGGAATCTTTGTAGCCCAAGCTCATGCATAAGTTTATGGCCTAAATAAGCCTTATTTACTATCTATTTACTGTCCAAAATTAACTCACTACAGGTTTGGATTGATTGGGCCAAAAATAGCCAAGAAATAACAATTTATCGATGAATCTGCCAAAATATTAACAACGACTTCAACCAATTTAAACAATATGTTACTAGACTATAATTAACCTGAAATTTTACCAAAATATATTTTCATGTGTCTAGTATCTTCTTGTAAAATTTTAGCTATATCTGATGTATGTTTTGAGAGATAAACCTGAACTTGCAAAACTAATCAATATGTATTTTAAGGAAAAATTCGAACCAAACTTGGTTCGTATTAGCATGGGAATAACTCACCCACACAAAAGATAGCAAAAATATCAATTTCTTTATTAAAAATAGTATTCTCTTCAAAAAGTCTCGATAAAAGAGTATTTATACTAGAAAGAATCTTAAGTCTAATAGGATGTTCCTAATGAATATAGACAAACCTAATAAATAATAATAATAATAATAATCCAATGAAACAAAATTTAAATAAAGGCTCTACTATCTCTAAAAATCATAATAATAATAATTAAAATATAAATAAAAACAATAGCCCAGCTAATTTTAATGCAACTGAAATCATATTAAAATTCCTTTTGTAGCTCTAGTTATAACCAAAATAGTAGTGAAAGGTCAAATTGACAGATTTGAATCTTCTTATTCTAATCTTTTTTATAATATTTGGATACCCACCTATAAGTCATTCTTGAACATGAATTAAATTAATCAAGACTTGTATTTCATTATTTAATATCTTCTTGAAGTTCACCTTATTAGCCCATGTGTTTTTAAAAAGTTCCATTGAAAGCCTCTTTGAAACTTTTAGCCTTATGTATTGTCACTGGACCAATAAGAACCTCTAACAGATATCATGATGTTCCTTGGATCGTATCAAATCATGTCCCTTTTTTAGTGTGAAGTTTTGGCCTAGAGGTGTGCGTGCGTGTGTGTGTGTGTGTGTGAGAGAGAGAGAGAGAGAGAGAATGAATTTGGATGGTTTAATTGTTATGAAATTTGAATTGAATTATGTTAAGTTAAGTTTAAAATGAATGGGTAATGTGGAATTGAAAAGAAATTTTGAAGAAAAATCCATGTCTCCTTTATGTGTGATATTCGGCCAACTTAGTGTAGGAGGGTTTGAATTTGTTAGTTCAAATTGATATGGAATATGTATTTGATTATGTTATATAATGTATTTGTTAGAAGGGTTTGAATTTGGGCATGGAATTAAATCACAAAAAAAAAACAAAAACATATGTTTCCCATGTCAGGAAGTTTTGGCTTAAACCAATAAAATGGGAATGAACTTTGATAACTTAGTTATTATGAAAATTGGGTTGAGTTTTGTTAAGTGAAATGTATAATAGTTGAGTTATAAGAAATTTAAATGAAAATTTGAAAGAAATTCATATTCTTTTTTTGGTGTTGGTTTTAGCCATATTAGGGGGTTTAGATTTATTTTTTTTAATTTATTGATGTAAAGAATTGTGTTAAAAGGTATATTTTGAGATTATATAAAAAGAGAATTTCATGAGATTTGGAAGGGGACCTTTAGTTCCTTAAAAGATAGGTTAGGTCAAAACTTCTTATAAGGAGGGGTAGGACTCATAGTTTGCTTTATGTGTTCTTAAAATTGTCATTGAACTGAGGATTTTAACAATTGAACCCATAAGAATGAGTACAAACATAAAAAGTGTGCATGTGTATGGAATTTTAAGGATTCCCTTGTTAGTGGTTAGATAATATTGATTGGATAAGAATTGGAATGAGATTCTTAGAATAAATGAAATGATAATGATGATTGAAATCCTAATTGTACAGGAGAAGTTACTAGATTAAGGTAGCAACATGGAGCAACAACACGAGCACGGGTTCTAGGTAGGTGCCCTGTAATTTTTCTGCTTAATAGATTTCTTAAGTCTTTTGAACTGTACATTTTTTAAAATGTGCATTTATTTATATAATTATTAATACTGAGAAATGATTGATTTGACTAGTTGTCCTGCGTAAAGCTAGTGATATCAGTGAAATTGATGGGCGTGGTGTTTAATTTGACTAGCTATTTGGAATGGAGCTAGTGATGTCAATTTAATTGACTGTGGGGATACTTAATTTGACTAGTTATCCAAAGCAGAGCTAGCAGTGTCAATGTGATTAACTGATAAAATACTTAATTTGACTAGCTATTTCAAGTGGAGCTAGTGGCATCAATGTGATTGATTGTCGAGATAATTAATTTGACTAGCTATTTAGAGAGAAGCTAGTGGTGTCAATGTGATTTCATGTGAAGATACTTAATTTGACTAGTTTTCTAGAGCGAAACTAGTAGCGTTAGTGTGGCTGACTTGTTGGGTTATTTATGAATTATTTAGGTTGAATCAAGTAGATGATAAGTAGAAAGAGATGGCACATTTATGTTTAAAATGTTGATTTTGGTTTAATAAAATAAAACTGGAGGTGTCTATGTTTTGTTGTATCACTTGTTGAATTATATACTTATATTGTATAATAAATTCATTTTAAGCTCATCACAGACCAAGCGGAGCAATAGATTATATATAGCATTTTCTTTTGTTTAGGCAAAGATAATGTAATTATGGATAGGTAAAATTCCCTTTTTGTAATATAACTTTTGTGACTAACGATTGTAATGTAAAGTAAACTGGTATTAAAATGCATGTAATGTAACAATTGAATCTTTTTTATTAGGTTTGAAATTTAACATAATAGTTATTTCAATTTATTAAATTAAAAATGCATGTAACTAGTTCATAGTGTTTCTTATATTCATATTTATGTTCTTCATTATGAAATATATTTAATGTAATTGATTATAGATTGTGAAATGAAGTGTGGTTTATGTTGCTCATGGAAAAAGGTCCAGGATGGTTGGACCATGAATTAAATTTTGATAGCATGTATGGATTGTGAATGTTGGTACTTAAAAATGTTCACTTTTAGAGAAGTTTCTACTGAAATTTCGGTAGAATCTTAAATGACTTTGAAGATAGTAATCTATAATCATGAATTATAAGATTAAAAAAAAAATCACCCTGGTTTTCAAGAAACTATGACTTGATACTATGCTAAACCTGGATTTAAAACTTGGGAATGTTATAAGGAATATGAAGATGTATTTTTTAATGATGTTCCTATTAGTTTACCTCTTATTAGATGAATAAAACATTAAATTAATCTCATGACTAGAGTTACAATTCTCATCAACTAGCTTATAGAAGTAATCCAAATGAGAGAAAAGAGCTTCAAAGATAAGTAGAGAAGTTATTAGCTAAATGATACTTTTAGAAGAACATGAGTCTGTGTACTATTTAAATACTGATTTTGCCTAAAAAGATTGATGTTGTTAGAATCATCTTAGCAGTGGTTTTCTTTTAAGTTGACACATGGCGGAGGTGTAGCTCTAGTGTGGTTTTGTGGACTCATTTTTCTCTCATTTTTTTTTATCATCCCCTCTATTTTCACACTAATTCCTTCTAATCTTCTAAAAAGGGTTTATTTTTTTTCTATTCTTCAATTGTTATCCCTTTATTTCTAATCTTTTTATAAAATCTAAAATCTAGATATTTTTTTGCAAAATCAAGTGTCAATTTAATGACAATAGTTTTTTACTCCATGATAGCCCCACATCAAGTTAACTAAAATAAATAATAAAGTTCAATATCTAATAAAATCAATATGAAATTATCAAATTAAAAAAACACTATGTTAGCACCGTGTGAATTTTATGTTGTTAATGGATGTGACAGTGTTTCACCTAGCTAGTTTTAGTGTTTTGTTAACTTATTCATGTACAATATTGTTCTATAACCAAGTATATAACTAAAACCTGAACTTAATTTTTTATTTTAACATCAAGGGAATTCTCGGGTAGCTTTCCAACCAAGATTAAGCCTAAGAATATGTTTGGGAATGCGGTGCAGACCGTGTTTTTAAAAATTTTAATTTTTTTATTTTTTTGCTAAAATTTAATATGGTTTGTACGTTTTGGATCGTTTTGATGTGTTGATGTTAAAAATAATTTTTAAAAAATAAAAAAAATTATTGGCATGCATTTCGGCACAAAAAGTTATTTGAAAAGCAACCGCTACCGCACTGTCAAGCACCCTCTAAGTACATTCACTCTTACTAGCATATTTGCAAATAATAATAATAATAATAATAATTTTTTCTTAAAATTTGAAGTCTAGTTACGGTTGTTTTTTAAAATGATTTTTTTATTTTTTAAAAATTATTTTTGAAATCAATGCATTAAAACGATTCAAAATATAAAAAAAACAATTAATTTTAAAAAATATATATATAATTTTTTTTTTGGAAAACGGTGCCTACGTCTCCCTGTTTAACAGCAAGAAATTTTGAGGGAAATAATCGAGTCCATGCTAAATCTCAAAAAAAAAAAGATAAAAAAAAAGGAGTCCATGCTTCTCAAAACTATGGTATACCGTAACACTATGGCTAGTAAATTGTAATTGTTTTACAAATTCATATGGACAAACCCTAATACATTGGGTTTATGTACGTTTTAATGTTGCCCCTACAGTAAAATCGCAATTTCATGACCGATTTTGTGATTTTGCCAAAATGAGACGCTGAAACAAAATTCCCCCCTCATGTCCAACTGTCAGACGCCTATTGGATTTTTCTTGCACAATCACGGACTCACGTTATTGTCTTCAGTCTTCACTTCAGGCGAAAATACTCACAATTCACAAATCACAACGCACAAAATACTCTTTCCAACCGAACAAATCCCTAATCGGCAACCACAAAAGCGGCGACAACGATCTCCATCCTCCACAAAAGCGGCCAGCGACAGTGCTCACGGTCCGGCGACTCCAGTCTTCACTCCTTCTCTTTCCTCAGTGCTCACGGTCGCGGCTTCCTCTTCTGTTTATCGTGATTTTAACCGCAACGAGCCGACAACGATCTCCTCAACAGCTCACGGCTTCGGGCTTCCTTTGCATTCTTCATTAACAGCAGCACGCTGACAACGATCTCCTTTCTTTCCCATCTTCAACAACAGCAGGCGACATCGGGCAGTCGGGCCTCTTCACCAACAGTCGTTCAGCTTATCATCATCATCTTCAACAGCAGTCGTTCAGCTCATCATCAACAACAGTCGTTCAGCTCATCATCATCATCTTCAACAGTAGCAGGCGACACCGTAAGTTCATTTTGCCTTCATCATCATCACTGCAGTAGTTGATTTTGCCCCTGTAATAGATTTGTATTTTGCCCTGTTAAGTGTTAATTGTTAGTTAGTCTGTTACCCTGTAATTCATTTTGCCCGGTCCTGTAATTTGTATATGTATAATGTTGAATTGAATGGAATTGATCGGGTGAGAAAATTGTTGAATTGAATGCCGCAATATATACTTTATATCTTGACTGAATTGGACTAAATATTACTCGGTGAAAATTGGATTGAAAATTGTTGAATTGGACTAAATTGAATGCCATTTCAAGATTTGAATTGGAACAAAATCAGAATCCAATCCAACAGTTCAAAACCCACGTCGCAGGTAACTAAAATAAAACTTATCACTTGGAATCCCTACCCAGACAACTTCTCTAAACATTTTTATACATGTGTTAGGAATCTCCATCACAAGCGTTGAAGCACATCCCTTCATTGGGTCCCACTTTCTGGACAGTTATTACAAAAACTGGAAAAAAAAAATCACTTATTACGAGGGCACCAGGATTCAACGGTAAAAAAATAAATAACTCAAAGGATATAAATAATATACTAATAAATATATAAGAGGATGCGTATAGTTTACTTAGCAATTATGGCATCCCTGTATTTTTCGAGTAAGATTTCTATTTCCCTTTTTTTTT
>Ga0325404_1002010_pt1 | contig 21632 bp, 13 predicted proteins | sample PopdelMetagenome_18_FD_205664 | JGI IMG/M metagenome (GOLD analysis project Ga0325404, IMG submission 205664) | Populus deltoides microbial communities from Bellville, Georgia, United States - Xylem-Control-R1 | ecosystem: Host-associated > Plants > Phyllosphere > Stem > Wood/Secondary xylem...
CTTTGAAGGCTGCGATTTCCATGCTCTTCCTTATTTTATTTTCTTGCCTTAGATGTCTAGAAAGGTATGGATGTTAGCTTTTTAATGCCACTGGAATCACTTCATTTCAACCTCCAGAGCTCACGCTCTGCACAAAACATCGACTGAAGGTCAAATCTGCCAATTATCTCCAATTTACTACTTTTTGCATCTTTCATCCAAAAGTGCCTTCAAAACATAAAATAAAGAATATTAAGGCATTTTATATATAAAACATAGGCAAAACACTAGTTAAATGTGGGTGAAACTATTGAATAATATGGTTACATCATTAACTTATATCATAATTATGTTTTTATCTTGGTTATTTATGTTCTTCTTCTTCACTATGTCTAGCTAAGTTAATTATGTCAAGGTGAAAAGGTTTCACTAATGGTGTTAGAATATGTATAATATAAAATCAACATGGACTTCAATGTTTATATCCAAGAAAGTTTGTTATTAATATATCTTATCTTTTTATCTTACTAATTCTTAATACCTTGCTTGTTAAATGATTAATCTAGATTTGTGTTGTATAACACATGGTACAATAAATAATTAATCCTTCATAGTCTTCGGCCGACATCGATGTTATGAGAGGAGCTTGATTTGTTATTAACATAAGTTAGCATCATGAACTCCTTACAATATTTAAAATTATAGTATTACTAAAAAAAGATAATTAATATGATCATGTTAAAAATTTATAATGAACTATTAAGGATAAATCATCCGATTAGAATCTCCTTTGTGTGTGGTTTCCAGTTGAGTAATAAAAAGAGTTTATACTATACTTATTTCTAATACCATTAGTGGATCCTCAAAGATCTCTTTAATTCTTTGTTAAATTATATATATATATATATATGACCTCCCTATGGATCGACCCCGGTCTTGCCGGGTTATTTATTACTTTGACACTCCTACACTTGGGATAAGACATCAACTCTTTGATCGTGTCAGTTTGTGACAAGATTTGAGACAAGGATTGATCGCCTTATGATTTAAATCTGTGAGGGAGTTAATTGAGGTTGCACAGGCTCTGAAGGCCTGTATTGGAGAAGGTCAATAGGGGCATCTAGGTATAGGCAAAAAGAGAGAAGGGGATTATCCCAGCAGCAAACCACCACTTTTGAAAAAAAAGAAAGAGTAGAGTGTTTAAACAGTATAGGAAAAAAAGGCCCTTAACGGTGTTGCTCCACCAACAATCAAGTGGGAGAATGATGGGGGGTAGTCGCATTCAAGGACAAACTCTCCAGCAGGGACCAGCGACCACAATGGTGTTGACTATCCTCCTTGTGTAAAATGTGGACAACGGCACCCTAGGGACTACTCAGTTTCACTAGGACAATGCTTTGTGTGCAAAGGGAAGGATATAGATGGAGAAACTGCCAGTATCTAGGACAAGGGTGTCATTACTGTGGCGGAAGAGGTCATTATAAGAAGGAGTGCCCTAATAAGAACACCAAGCAAGTATAGAGTTATAGGCAGCCGAGTCAGAGCCATCAACAGTCATTCACAGTGAATAGGCTGGTGAGGTCTTCTCAATCAGGGGCAAACTCTAGTTGAGGGAGGCCGAAGGCACAAAATGATCGGATCCTAAGGAGGGTCTTCCATTTGACACAAGAAGAGGTTAGGGCTACAACGGATGTGGTGGCAGATATGCTACTAATGAATAAGCTTAATGTGCATGTGTTGTTTGATCTGGGTGTCACCCACTCATTCATTGCTAGGAACTTGTTGCCTCCCTACAGCTAGGGGTACTTCTTCTATTCGGTTAGGCCTCTAGCCTTCCTCCGCTACTGTGGTTCCTCTCTGCAAGGTTTCACGTGATTTACTGGAGCATGAGATATTGTATCATCTAAGGGATCTTTGTCTCGCCAACCTTAGGCACCTCGACCCCTGCTCCTCCTCACAGATTTGTTCTTGGCAGCCATGCATGGCCCCAAAATGCGTCTTACTAGTCAAGGTGAGCATGCTCATATAAGACTCTCCCTCAAGTCCTCACTTGCCGATGTGGGATATTACATATATAATGATCAAATAAAGCTAAAAGGTGAGCATGAGGCTATTAAGAGAGAAAATCAAGGCGGGGAACAAGGGGAGAGAAGACCATTAATGTTGGTAAGAACCCAAAACACTATTGCAACTCATTTAGCCACCCATCTAAACACAAACAAACTTCGATCAATACTTCAAACAAATCAGACCATTCAGCCACTACCGAAATCTAGCTAAGAGTGGAGATAAGACAAGAGGAGTGAAGAAAGTCAGCAAGTATGATGAGAATTATGTGGAAAAACTAAAGAAACAACCTAATTTTTATGCTAAAGAATGTGAGGTCATGTCTATATTTTTCACTAACAAGCCAATGATTTTACTTATGTACAATGAGGCTTTCTTTAATACTAACAATCCTGATCATGTTGTGCCTAGTGTTGTTTCTTTATTGCAGGAGTTTAAATATATGTTTCATGAAAATATTCCTAGTGAATTACCATCCTTGAGAGGAATAAAATATCAAATTGATTTTGTACTCTGGGCTGCGATTCCTATTCAACCAGCCTATAAAAGCATTCTCGAAGAGACGAAGGAGCTTCAAAGGAAAATTGATGAGCTAATGAAGAAAGGAGGGGTACATTCGTGAGAGTATAAACTTGTGTGCCATGTTAGTGTTACTTGTGCCTAAGAATGATGAAATATGAAGGTTGTGTATCGATTGCCAAGCCATCAATAATATAATGGTAAAGTATAAACATTACATTCCTAGGCTCGATGTCATTCTGAAAAATGGGTGCCAATAGATTAGGATGAAAGGTAATGAGTGGAAAGCTGCATTTAAGACCAAGTACGATTTGTATGAATGCTTAGTAATGCCGTTTAGACTTATAAATGCACCTAGTATGTTTATGCATTTAATGAATCATGTATTGTGTTTGTTTATAAGTAAGTTTATGGTTGTGTATTTTGATGATATTCTAATCTACAACAACAAATTAAATAAACATCTTTTTATTATTATCAAAATGTAAGTATGTATAATATAAATCCCGAGAAAATCAAAACTGCATTAAATTAAAGAAAATTAACTGAACTAAAAAGAAGTGGGGGTAAAACAAATACACATAAAGAAAATGGGGTCTAAATGCAAATAAGAATAATTATAGAGCATAAATACTCCTTTTCTCGCCAAAAACAAATTTGCAGCTATCGTGAAGAAAGAAAAGAGGGAGTTTTTGTATCCATTTTTACAGATCAAGAGAGAAACACTAAAATTTCAAGAACCCATCCAAGATTAATGGTTATATGTAGAATAAACACTAATGGGCAAGGGATTAACAAGAAAAATTGAACAAGAAAAGAAGAGGGGAGGGTCGGCTGTCATTAGAAAGAAAATGAGAGATCGAAACCTTGATTCATACCGGGTAAGGTATTCTAAACATGGTCTTATGAGTCATTTTAAAGTCGATTATAAATTGATGTATGGATGTTAAATTATAGATTTGAGTTCTTAGACTTGAATTGAGGAAAAGGTATGAGTTGTTGAACTAAAGAACTTCATGTGTTGTGTGTAAATGGAAAGGTTGACGAATTTGGACAGTTTCGTCTCTTGACATTCAAAGGGATTTTGGGTAGGAGGATGAAGGAATTAGGATCAGATTTCTTCATAGAAATTGTAGTTTTGGATGTTGACTAACTAATGAACTTGGTTTTGCTCAATTTGGAATTATAGAACTCTAGCTATGGGTCACCAAATGAGACTGGGTCATGACAGACCCTATAGGGTAGTAGGTCTGGTTCGTTGATGAGAAATTTTGACTATCTTAGAGGCAGAACTGGGTTCTCTTTCCTTCAGAGAACTTGTAGCCTTATGTCTTAGCTTTCTAATGAGACTAATCTCATTTAAATCGAAGTTCTATAACTCTAGATATAGTTAAAAATCTAAGGAGAGGTCAGACAGTAACAGTTCAAAAACGAGACAGTAACAATTGGAGAGTAACAGTCCAAATGTTTGTTGATGAGCAATTTTGACTATCTTAGAGGCAGAACTGGGTTCTTCTTCCTTCAGAAAACTTGTAGCCTCATGTCTTAGCTTTCCAACGAGACTAATCTCGCTTAATTCAGAGTTCTATAACTCTAGATATAGTTAATAATCTGAGAAGAGGTCAGACAGTAACAATTCAAAAACAAGACAATAACAGTTGGATAATAACAGTCCAAATGTTTATTGACGAGCAATTTTGACTGTCTTAGAGGAAAAACTGGGTTTTTCTTCTTCAAAGAACTTGTAGCCTCATGTCTTAGCTTTCCAACGAGACTAATCTCGCTTGAATTGGAGTCTATAACTCTAGATATAGTTAAAAATCTGAGGAGTGGTCAGACAGTAACAGTCCAAATGTTTGTTGATGAGAAATTTTGACTATTTTAGAGGCAGAATTGGGTTCTCCTTCCTTCAGAGAACTTGTAGCCTCATGTCTTAGCTTTCCAACGAGACTAATCTCGCTTGAATCAGAGTTCTATAACTCCAGATATAGTTAAAAATCCAAGAAGAGGTCAGATAGTAATAGTTCAAAAATAAAACAATATATATTATAGGTGTGGTGCAACAGCAGCAACAGGGGAGCACGAGTAGAGCTTTTATTACAGGTAAGTGAATCACACCTATACCTTCTAGTTAAATTCCATTATTTAATAAATATTATCGATGTAAAATGTGAATTACTGAATGTATGTGTATTCAAGGGGAAAGGTTGTTGTGTAAATTGCTAAGTGATGAAATTATCACTGACAAAGGAAGTATGAGAAGTGTGATTTGAGGCGTAAACTAGCATACATTTAGTGTATGTTAGGATCCCGGGTAAGTGGATTGCCACGTTTGGACTAACATACATTTAGTGTATGTTAGGATCCCCGATAAGAGGATCAAACATGTATTAACTAGCATACATTTAGTGTATGTTAGGATCCCATGTAAGGGGATCACCATGTTTTGGCTAGCATATATTTAGTGTATGTTAGTATCCCAGGTAAGGGGATCACCTTACATCGACTCCTATGGGGTGATGATGATGATACCAGTGAAATTGGTATCGGTAATGTGTTAAACAAAAATAATCATGTTTGATCTTATAAAGTCTGGAATGGAGGTTAATAGTGGAAGAGGGAATGGTTATTAATAGTGGAATAAGGAAGTGATTCTAATGAAAACTAGAAGGGAGAAGTGAACAAAATATAAATGCATGTTACCCTGTTGAAATTGTTAGATATTCGTGTTGTTATATTCACCTTTCAATAATATGTATTTTGTTTCAGGATCATCACATGCACGATATGAGTAGATCCTAACTTATGTTCCCTTCTTGTAATTTAGGTTCTAGGGAGTATACCCTTGTATTTTGTAAACATGAAAATGTTTGTATAACTTAATTTTGTATTATTAATGTTTAAACTTGATTGAATGAACTTAACTTTGTAGTTCATATAACCATATTTCATGGCTATGTATTTATAGTTTTTTTATCCATCCATAATGATATTTTGTTATATAATGTATACCATAAATATTGTGGTTGATAGGTGTGAGAATATTTGTGGAATTGAAACCCAGGGTGATTGGGTCAGGAATAAGTTATGAGATGCGAGTTATTAAAAGTGTAAACAAGTTACATGTTGATAACTTGAGACCTTCTGGTATGGGGGGACTTTGTCAAAATTTTGGTAGATTTTAATACGAAAACCATGAATATATATATATATATATATAATTACTCTATTTTTTGGTTGACATGAGATTATTGTTTTTATCCCGGAATGGGGGATGTTACATATAAAGATCAAAAGTAACCATACTGAAAAACCAGCAAGTCCATATACATGTACAGATGAAGAGGGAACATGCTCCCTAAATCAACAGAGACCGAAAAACAACCTAACTGATACAAAAATAACCAACTACTCCGAAGCAAAAATTAAACTAAGAATAAAACCAAAAAGAAAACAAGCTCCCTAGCAAAACTGGCCATGCTAAGCCAACAATAACAAAATCTATGAGAGGTTAAGGATGAAACCAAACCAAGATCGATGGTGTCGAAATTAACCCAGCAATGCGAAAAGTAAAGATGCAATAAAGGCACATAACTAATAGTTGTGACAGTATGCATAGCCTGAAGGAGAGACCATCAGGACTGTAACAGGGAAGTGAAAGCTCGCCAACTTTACCATTAGGAGAAGCAGCAGGAAAATGAGATCCAAGTAACAGCAGAACCAACAAATGACAAAAGCAAACCTATCACCTACAGACAGCAACCTGGAGGAGCAAACATGCTAGCCAACATCAATACGAGAAGGGTCTTTTTTCATGAAAGTAAAAAATGGTGTAAAACTGAATCTGGAACTTACGAAACATGCGGTCGACAGAGCTGCAATTGCTGTCAAAGACTCTTTTATTCCTTTCTTGCCAAATAAGGTAGACAACTATGGCAAGAGAAACCCTTCTCATTCTAAATTCTAACCCATTACGACATGATTTTAAGCCCCTCAAAGCACTATTGAGAGTTGACATACGCCTTGTAATACGTAGCCACGACCTGATTTTAGTCCATATGGAAGATGCCCAGGTACAAGCAAAAAATAGGTGGCCATGTGAATCCTCACCTTGAGAGCACAAGACACAAGTCGTGTTAGGATCCAAGAAAGATAGCCTGTCTTTGGCTTTGAGTTTGCCAATTACAGCTAGCCATAACACCAAGTTGTGCCAAGGCAATGACTGTTGTTCCCAGACCAGTTTATTCCAGCAAACCATAATACTTCTAAATCTGAAAGGTTCATACGCAGCTGTCGAGTATAGACCAGATGAGGTATCTCAGCTGTGCAGCGAAGAGAGGACTTGAGGATGTTCTCTACACTCTTACAGCAGTTCACTCTTAAGAGAGAGAATCGATTTCCATAATGACGAAGAGGTTTTTTGAACCGTAGCATCCTATATGGAAGTTTGATGAAGATAATAGTGGTGAACCCATTGGATCCAAAGAAAATCAGTTTTGGAATGGACATTCCATAATTGCTTAGCCAAGAAGCTGTTTAGAAAGACAAAGCTGTTTTCCAAGCAACAAGAGCCTGATGGTGTGGCAAGATATTGCCACTCCAAATGAAGTTTCTACACAGACTTATAATTTGATGGAAAACAGTAAAGGGTAAAGGAAAGATGTTGACCCAAAATTGAACCATCCCATGAATAACCGTCTGTAAGAGTTCTAGTCTCCTACCATAAGAAAGATGCTTCCCCATCCAACCTTGGCTTGTGCAGCAAAGGAGAAAATTAACTAGCCAGTAGCCTATGAGGGCTCACGGGAACACCAAGATATTTGAAGGGAAAAAAAGCCTTTCAAAAAGCTAGAATCCTGCAAGATCAAAAGCTTGGACATCTCATCAACACCTCCAAAATAGATAGCGGATTTATCTGCATTGATATCAAGGCCCGACATCCTCCCAAAGATCTATAGCTGTTGGAGGAAAATATCCATCGATGATCTATCCCCATGGCAAAGAAGTAGTACATCATCAGCAAAAACCAAGTGTATACCATGGACCCTGCCACTTAGGATGATATTATATGAGTTTATACAAGTTTACTGATGACATGTAAAAATAGATTATACTTTGAAATTTTTTCACAAACTTTTCAATTGTTAACAAGTTGCATTTAATCTCCTTTTTTTCAATTGCTTACAAATTTAGATATGAACATACTTAAGAATTATTAAATTAGTTTGTTTATAAACCTAGTTCACAAATCTAATTGAAATAGTTTATGAACCCAAACCAAACAAGTTAAGTTGAATTCAACTTTGACTTATTATAAAGTGAGTTTTAAAATAAAGTTAGAATAATTTGTTATTGAGAAACATATTTAAGGCTAAATTTTAATGAAGTTATGTGTATGATCATAAAGTTTTTAACTTTTTTTTAGTTATTTATATAAATACAATTACCAATTTGTGAAATTTATACCTTCTCAATAATAAAATCACATTAATAAGACTTGAATACAACACTTGACAATATATTTTTTTTTCATGAGTACCATCATGCTAAATATGTGGCATCTAATTAAATGATAACCCTTAATTAGGATGTCCACTGAGTATTAAAGATTAATGATCCAAAATAAACTCAAAAAAAAAAATTTAAAAACTCTTAAAAAGAAAAAACCAAAAAATAACATATAATACACAAATAATATTATAATCAACTCATTCTATAACATATACCCAATTTTGTCCAAACATGAGCACTTAATTTGGGTTCTCATTATTTTGCAAAACTTTCTTGAAAAACACCCAAAAAACATAGTCATAACATTTCTCAAATTCTTCAAAATCTAGCAATTTTAAAAATCTTTAATATTTTGCATATTTTATTTTAGTTCTAAGCAGACAGGTAAAAGGATTAGAAAATAAAATTAAGTGCAAGTAAAAAATAAAATAACAAGATAAAACAATGTGAGTGAAAAAAAAAGTAAAAATTAAATAGAATATGAGTTAGAATATTCTCATTCATGTTTTCATATCCTAATCCGATTTTTTAAAAAAACATTTTAACTAAATATATTCAAATGAAGTTTGCCTTAGATTTTTCTTGCAAATACAACTCTTAAAAAAGGAAAAATAAAATAAAATATTGAGCGAGAGTGGAGAGTGAATTTTTTTTTTAATCAATTCCTTATTTAGGATTCTCCATATCATTTCATTGTTTCGAAACCGTTTGAACAAGGATTCAGAAAATTTATTAACCTTTTATTTTATTTTTTGATAAATAAATAAAAAAACAAAATCTCTTGAAGTTTTAATATATTTATATCAAAAATAAAAAAAAATTAATTCATTTAAAAAAAACACTTAAATTTGTACCGCATTCTCTGTAATAACTTTGCTAAACACCTGTAACAATACTAATTTTGCTTGTTAGTAAGATTGATTTTTCTGGCTTGAGAGAAGAAGAAAGGCCAGATCATAAAAACAATAATCAGACTTCACATTTGACATTCCATCCCTCGATTTAATGGTTAGTTTTCTTTTTTTCTGTGTTTTCCTTCCAGTTTGGCTTTTGTTTTTTTTTTTCCTTTCTTTTGTTTTTGGCTTCTTTTGACATCTATTTCTGTTTAGGGGCATGCACTGTGTCTTATTGACATGGGTTTCTCTTGTTTTTGATATCTTTGAACCTTTCTGGTTTGATCAGTGAATTGTTAGATAAAAAATCTTTTGTATTCCCCCCAGAATCAGAATGGTTGATTAAGAAGTTGCTTTTTTTGTATTCATTAATTGTTGCTATGGTCGTTGTCGTCATCATCATCATCGTCATCGTTCGTTTAATCTTCCAAGCTTCCTGTTTGGAAGAAATTAGCATGCTTTGAATTAAATTTAGCTTCTTTGATCATTCATTTCTTTCTTTCTTTTTTGGCCATCTCTCACCCTAAAACTAATGTATTAAATGTATAAGGTTTGGCTTATTCTGGATTCTTGGTTTTATATACTAAGGACCATGTGTGGTTCTTGGTCTTTCTCTATGTTTCTTTGGAACCAAGATTAATCGTATACATGGGTTTTGCTCCTTCATTTTTTTCTTCCCATTTTAATGGTCTTTTTGTCTGTTATTTTAAATATTAGGCTGGCTAATATTAGTTGTTCTGGCCATGTAGATGGAGGATGATGAAGAAGAAGACCTATGATCTTTCTCTCTATTCACATGTGTATTCATAAGTTGACCTGTAGATATAGAATTTTGTTTACTAGTATACACGATGGTAAGAGATAAAAGAGATATAAGTCCCGTTTTACTCAAATTTGGGGCAGCTTTAGCTGTCTCTATTGCTGGATTTCTCCTTTCACGCTTGAAAACCAACAGGAATAAATCTTCCCAGCCTCCTCACTCCCCACGCTCTTCAGGTTTGCTCTCCTTATCCACTGATTGGTCAAGCTTTAGTTTCTGTCTGCCTTTGGACAATTCTGTGTATTTTCATTGTTCATAGATCATAGTACTGAAGTTGATGTAGGAAGGGAAAGATCTTGGCGCAGAGATGATCTTCAAGTGACTAAGAGAACATCCAGTTCTGGCAGTTTGACTTCAATTTCAACAGAAATACATGTAAGTTTCATTCATAAATTTTGATTGCACAGGATAATGTTTTCTGTCGCCAATTTTCAATACATTTAGCTTGATTAACTCTTGAATTAGAAAGTGTCTGATGGTGGTGTGTTCAAGATGGCAAGGTAGCATTTTTTTTTTAGTTTGTTTATATAGATATTCATTTTTATGAAAAATAAATTAATTGCAGAGTGGTGATTGGTGAACCTTGTAGTATTTTCTTTGTTTTACTTTGCGTTTTTTAATGGAACAATTTTGTTGTATAAACATATCTAAACTCGGTTTATCCAATTGATATTAGAAATTGTTTTGTTACCTCATCATCTTACTACATGCTTACTTTTAGTGAATATATCAGTAAAAATTGAACCTGCCACCTCTCCCTCAAGAAAAAGGCGAAGAAATTAGTGAAAATTATGTGCTTACTAGGTCATGGAAGGACTCTATTCTAAGTTCTGCCTAGGTAAAATATATCAGGACTCCAAAATAAATTATTTTACTTCTTTAATATGGTGATTAAATATTACCTTCGCTCCTTTTATTTTTCTGCAATAGTGATGGGGATGTTTGTTGTATTATCTGTCACATTGGATTTTTTGATGGAGTACCTTGTACTCCATTGGTCATGAGTCATTTTAGGAAACTAAATTCTCCCACCCGTTTGTTTGGCCATTGTCCTATGGTTTATGGCACTTCAAAAGGCATAAATTTTATGTCTTGGTTATTAATTTTTAATTTTAAGAATCAACATTTTATGATTTCTGTTCAATAGGAAGACTCGTACATGCTCAAGGTTGCTGTTGATAATTCAAAGGTTTTTTATCCAAGCAGTAGACAGAGTGGGGATAAAGATGGGTACCTCTTACCCGAATTCAATGATTTCATGAAGGAATTTGACTTTAATGTTCATAATTCTGGGACGTCTCCTAGCAAAGATGAAACACCAGGGTCAGATGTGGGAACTCCAAGATCATTCAAAGGTGCGGAAAAGGGCAATTATGAGCAAGAGATAAAACATCTGAAGAACATGGTTAAAATGCTTCGAGGAAGGGAAAGGAACCTTGAGGTCCAAATGCTTGAGTTTTATGGTCATAAAGAGCAAGAAACAGCTGTGATGGAGTTGCAAAACCGTTTGAAAATAAACAACATGGAGGCTAAGTTATTTGGTCTGAAAATTGAATCCCTACGGGCTGATAACAGAAGACTGCATGATCAAGTGGCTGATCATGTGAAAGTTGTTACTGAGCTTAATGCTGCCAGAACAAAAATTAAACTGCTGAAGAAAAAACAAAGGTCTGAAGCAGAGCAGAACAGAGAACAGATATTGTCCCTTCAAAACATAGTTTCTAGATTGCAAGAGCAGGAACTCAAGTCTGCTGCAACTGATTCAGATATTAAAATGAAGTTGCAAAGGCTGAAGGATTTGGAAACAGAGACAGAAGAGTTGAAGAAGTCTTACTTGAGATTGCATCTAGAAAATTCTGAATTGGCCTCTCAACTGGAGTCCACCAAAATCCTAGCAAATTCCATTCTTGAGGATCCAGAGGTAATTAATCCATTCTCAATAAATTATGCATCGTTCCTTAGTTATACACTTCATTTGTGATTCATTTTCCAGTTGCATTTTCTTGCAGACAGAAACATTAAGGAAGCTGGGCAATCAGTTGAGGCAGGAAAACGAGGACTTGGTGAAGGAAGTTGAGAGACTTCAAGCTGACCGGTGCACTGATGTTGAAGAATTAGTCTACCTCCGCTGGATAAATGCTTGCTTGCGATATGAATTGCGCAATTTTCGGCCCCCATATGGTAAAACTGTTGCAAGAGACCTTAGTAAGTCTCTAAGCCCCAGGTCTGAGGAGAAAGCAAAACAGCTCATACTTGAATATGCAAATACTAAAGGGATGATGGAGAAGGGGATCAACATTATGGAGTTTGAACCTGATCACTGGTCATCCTCCCAAGCCTCATATATGACAGACCTGGGAGAACTTGATGATTCTCTATCACCAAAAACAAACCACTCAGGCAAAACCAAAATTTTCCACAAGCTTAGGAGACTTTTATTGGGAAAGGAGACTCACAATCAGAGTCATGGATCATCAGGCAGCAGAACTGGAGCGACAGGAGACTCTGATTCTCCAAATGGAAGTTTAAGTGTTTCAACACCAACTGACAACACAAGTGATCTGCAATCTACTAGAGGTCAAACTCCATCCTTCTATTCATCTAGACATTATGTGGATACCCAAAGAACCAGGAGTTTGGAGAACAGTAGGAGAAATAGTGAGGCCAGATCCTCTCATTGGTATAGGAGATTTTCATCAAGTAGAGCTAGCGATTTGTCACTTGAAAATTTACTGGATCAAGACTTGTATTCTATAGAGAAATCGGAGTTGGTGAAATTCGCTGAAGTTCTGAAGGACCCTGGAAGTAGAGCCGGAAATGGCAATAGGATGAATAAGTTGCACAGAAAATCAGTATCAGTGGGCTCATTTGAGGCTCTTCATGGCTCTTCAGAATAATCCCACCTTATTACCTGTTCATATATGCTCTCGACTAAAGGGGATACCAGTCAGCATAGCTTCACCATATTGTTTACTAATGACAGTAAAGAAACAAGTTTTTTTTTATAAAAATACACGTTTATATGAATGGCAAATGTTAAGAGTTGCCAAGTTAATTTTCTAAAACGCAGCAAAACTATCTAGTTTCTAAATGGAAAATCTTTCAATGCTTTTCCAACCCACCTCCCTCTATGAGATTAGTTGCACAATTGGTATTAAGTGTAGTTGTAGTCTGTGAATAACTTTGGCACCTTTTCAGAATGTTTCCCATTAGAAAATCTGCCTTCGTGATGAAGTCAAAGTTAGCTTTCTTTAGACACAGATATCACTGGATTTGTGGTGGTTTCAGAAACCAAAACCACACGGATCCCCTTGTAAGATGCAACCTACAAAGGAAAACAATAGTGGAGGAGAGTATCCATATGCTTTCCTCTTTTAGGTTTTTGGGCAAATATCTTAGGTCTTAATACCTAGCCTTTTCGCAGAATAATCTCTTCCATTTGTGTTTGATATTATATCACAATTAAGTAGAGATAAAAATTGTGCAAGTCACAAACAGAATTCATCAAGCATTCGGAAAGCCTTGATTTTTCATGATGTGAATTTATCAAGCGCACCCACCCACACATTTCTTATTTTTCTTACCATGATGACGAATTTGAACAAAGACAGAAAGAATCCAATCCTTATATTTTATAAATAATTTAAACAGAAGCCCGCGTGGTGCAGACTCTATTTGAATGGGGTATTCTGGTTACCCTAGTTGAATAAGCTCATTCCTTCATCTTACTGACCTATGCATGTTCACTCAACCCCAGATAGGAGATGACTTTGATTACTCGTTCTGCTTCTGTATTATTGAATTTCATGCTTCAAAGCAGAGTTGAGCCAGGTTTAAAACCCTAGCACCGAACGTTAGAAGTGAACTACTCGAATTTAAAATAGGCTAATGAGTCCATTGCACACTTTCTCTATCCGTATCTAATGCCCCAGGAAATCTAAACATTCAATTGAAACTTCCGATCCATGTACTGTTTCTTGAAGTAGGACTCGTTACTTGACTTCAGAATGAGATGAGGGATCTAATACAAAATTCCTAGCCATCACAACTTTCAATTTCCCTCCCGCACCTGGCTTATTTCATTTCATTCAAACTAGGTTAACAGAACTAAGTAAAGTCGTTCCATTCCCTTCCCCCCTCACGTTTTGCGTATTTAATAAATGAATTAAACTCAATCTAATGCCTTCCTTTTTTCTCACTCTCCTCAGTCAATGGTGAGGAAAAGTTTGGTACCTGGCTCATCTTGGTTGAGTTGCTTAGTGTTACGGATGACAGAATAGTGGGAGAAGTTGCAACAAGAAGAAAACTACTATAGGGAGGCAAGAAGGAGCGGGAATTAGAGACGCCAGGAGCACCCAACCTGCTGTTTAGTTGTTAATATTCTGTTAGTTAGTTGGAATACATTTGGTTAGCAAAGTTTGTTAATCAGTTAGCGTTAGTTGGATTAATCTGTTAGTATTCAATGTGGATTACTATAAAAGCACATTGTATGGATTACATTGGATAGGAATAGATTGCAGTTTAATTTCGATCTCATTTCTCTCTTCTCTTACTCTTTTTTGTTGCTTCTTAGCCTCATCTTCTTGATTTGTTAAGAGATATTAACTATTAGTATCAGAGCCTTAAGATCTAATACTATGGTAGAAAATCATAAGCTGAAAAACATTGAAGAACATTGCAAGAAATTGGAGGAGCGAATGCAGATCCTTCAACAAGAACTCCAGGATTAGTGCTTGGTGAACAACAAAACAAATGGCAAGAACAACTCGGTGAACAAAGTTGGAAGACTGATTAAATTACTACTCAAATTGAAATATTATCGAACCAATTTCAAACATTCTTTGCTCATCAAATGATAGGGAAGGATGTGGGAAGCACTTCCAGAGGAATCTTACAGACACCAACAAGGGGCAGTCCAGAAGGAATGTTATCAAGGGAAAAGGTCTTGCTAGGTGATTGGTACTTAAAAGTGCATTCTCATTAAAGCTTTATATCATCATATCACACTAAAGTATCATTAAATTCCTTAACTTAAGCATGTTTTATAATAACAAGTCTGATAATATAAGATACCTTTAATTTATAGTAAATACTCATTTTAAATGCAGGTTTATCCACAACTCAAAGGATTAATTGATGCGTTAATTATTGAAATTGAGAAGACAAAGAAAGGGCTAAGAGAAGAGATGCTGGTTCAATTCAAACTGGAACACCATTAGGTTATTGGGTTATAACTAGAGTTGTAGACCTTGGATTTAGGTTTGGTTTATATGTATGGAAAGCTAAGACATATGCCTAAAACTTTCATGGGAGTTCAAGATTTAAAAGTGTCATTTTTTAGTTCAAATGGCAGCAACAAAGGAGAAGTCAGAATCTGTCCTGCAGCCTAGACACTATTCGATTTTCAGCTCATATCTCGAGTTCTAGAAGTCCAAATGAGCTCTGGTTTTTTTATTGAAAAGCTAAGACAATTGCCCATAACTTTCATGGGGACAAGATGCTCAAATTCTGATGTTAACAATGATGTTTTGGCCAGCCAACAATATCAATAACCAGCCAACAATGTCAAAAACCAGCCACCAAGTCAATGATTGGCCACCAACTAAATAGTTAGTCAACCAATCAATAGTTCTAAATTTTAGCCTATAAAAGAAGGCATTTGCCATGTATTTAGTCATCTTGATTTTTAGATCAAGATCATGTTCTTGCTTTCTTTCTTTATATTTTTGTAATGCTTAAGTTTTGCTTTCATTAATCTCTTATTTATGTTGTTCATCATAACTATGTTCTTATCTAGTTTATTTATGTTCTTCTTCTTCATTATGTTTAGCTAAGTTAATTATGTCAAGGTGAAAAGGTTTCTCTAATGGTGTTAGAATATGTATAATATAAACTCAACATGGACTTCAATGTTTATATCCAAGAAAGTTTGCTATTAACATGTCTTATCTTTTTATCTTACTAATTATTAATACCTTGCTTGTTAAATGACTATCTAGATTTATGTTGTATAACACTTGGTACATCAAATGCTTGATCATTCATAGTCTTCGGCCGACATCGTTGTTATGAGAGGAACTTGATTTGTTATTAACATAAGTTAGCATCATGAATACCTAACAATATTTACAAGTATTGGTGTTACTTAAATAAGATAATTAATATGATCATGTTAATACTTTATAATGAGCCATTAACGATAAATCATCTGATTGAAACCTCCTTTGTGTATGGTTTCCAGTTGAGTAATAAAAAGAGTTTATTATACTTATTTGAAATATAATTAGTGGATCCTCTAACCTTGACAATTGTTTTTATCATTGTTTAGTCTTCACATTTCAAAGTCCTCTTTAAATCATCATCATCATCATCATCATCATCATTATTATTATTATTATTATTGATAATTTATATAGTTAACCTCGATGTGGTTCGACCCCGGTCTTACCGGGTTATTTATTACTTCGACACTCCTGCACTTAGGAGAGACATCAATCTTTTGGTCGTGTCATTAGGGGAGATCAAACTTATAGCCATGAGCAGCAGAGAGTGGTGCATAATGTTGCCCTTCCAAGGATGGATTTGACAACATTTCGAGGAGATAATCCTAGGGGTTGGTTGAGGAGGTGCAAGAAGTTTTTTAGGCTCAACTTAACTCCATTTCAGCAGTGGGTAGAACTGGCATCTCTTTACTTGGAAGGAAAGACAGAAATCTGGTTTGAAGGCTATGTATGTGGGGTAGAGGATAATCTTGATTGGGAAGAATTTTTAGGGGCCATATACAGCCGATTTGGAAGGTAATAGAGCTGACATTGTGGAGGAATTTAACAAATTAACATAGAAGGGTGGTATCGAGGAATACGTTAAGAGGTTTGAGGAACTAAAATCATTAATGCATTTGTTAAACTCCTAACTGCCTAAGTCATTTCCAGCTTCATTAATGGAATAAAGGAGGACATCAAACCAATGTTGAAGATATTAAAGCCATGAACACTAATGACAAATTTTGATCAAGCTAAATGGCAAGAGGAATTAAACAATGTGTTGGCAAGAAAGAAAAAATTCATGGCTAGGCCAGCAGCTGAGGTGCAAGTGGGAAGACCAATAGGTAACCATCAAACCAATTACGTGAGTAATAACCCGCAAACACAAAAAGTTCTAAAGACCATGTATGAGTAGAGGCGAAGGTTGGGACAGTGCTTCAAGTGTGGGGACAAATTTATGTTAGGGCACAAGTGCATTATTAAAGGACTACACATGATTGAAGGCCATGAAGAGGAAGAATTTTTGGATGTTGCGACAGAAAACATCACTAAAGAACTGACCCCTGATAACAAGATTGAAGAATATGGTCTATCCTTAAATGCATTAGCAGACAATTATACACATAACACCATTAGAATCGGAGGCAGTTATCAGGGCAAGGAACTGGTCATCCTTATTGACAGTGGAAGCACACACAGCTTCATTGATGAAAACTTAGTGGGAGAGTTGCAAGTCTCTGTGGAGAATTCTTCAGTATTAGCGGTAATGGTTGCTAATGGTAGTATCATGCTATGTGATTCCTATACAGTGGGGTTCAAATGGTTTATGCAAAACTATGAATTTGTAGCAGACTTAAGGATTTTGAAGTTGGGAATATGTGATATAGTAGTGGGAGTAGATTGGTTAAGGAAGTTTTCACCAATCCTATTTGATTTCATTAAAATGAAGATTTCCTTTATAAAAAAAAGAAAGAATGCTTGAGCTCAAAGGCATTATGGAAGCAGCCAATCTTCAGTGCATGACAGTAGAGAAGGTTTAGAAGAATTTAAAGGCTTCCATCATGGGGTTTGTGAGGCAGTTTTTTCTGGTAGAAGTAACAACAATACCACATCAGGTATTGGCTAATGCAGAAATAGTAGGGTTATTGGCAGACTATGCAGTTGTTTTTCAAGAACCAACACCACTTCCATCCACTAGGAAACATGATCACAAAATTCCACTAAAAATAGAGGCTCAACCCGTTAACTACAGACCATATAAGAGCTCTTTCTTTCAGAAGGGGGAGATCGAAGGGATGATCAAGAACATTCTACATAACAACATAATACAACCAAGTATTAGTCCCTTTGCCTCTCATGTTCTTTTGATGAAGAAGAAGGACAACACATGGCGTTTCTGTGTAGACTTTCAAGAGCTGAATGAAGTCACTATTAAGAACAAGTTTCCCATTCCTCTGATCGACGACCTACTAGATGAGCTACAAGGATCCAGCTTCTTTTCAAAACCGGATCTAAGGTTAGGATACCATCAAGTTCGTACGCACGAAAGGGATATAGAGAAGACATCATTTTGCACTCATCAGGGGCACTATGAATTCAAGGTAATGTCCTTTGGTCTCATGAATTTTCCCGCAACCTTCCAAGCCCTGATGAATGATATCCTAAAGCCATTCTTAAGAAAATTTGTCTTAGTATTCTTTGACGATATTCTCATTTATAGTTCCTCTCTAAAAGCACACATAAGTCATTTGAAGCAAGTCTTGGAAACTCTTAAAACTAACCAACTGTATGCGAAAAGATCCAAATGCACATTTACAGAGCCACAAGTGGAGTATTTGGGGTATATAATTTCAGCTGAAGGGGTAGCCACTAATCCTAAGGAGCTAAGGGGATTCCTTGGCCTAGCTGGTTATTATCGAAAATTTATTAGGAAATTTGGTATTATCAGCAAGCCTTTGACAGAGATGCTCAAGAAGAATAACTTTCTTTGGCATGAAGAAGCACTAGAGGCTTTCTGCAACCTGAAACAAGCATTGTGTGAGGCTTCAATCTTGGCCTTGCTTGACTTTACCAAATAATTTGTGATAGAAATAGACGCATGTGATACTGGAATTGGAGCAGTACTCAGCTAGGAAGGAAGACCATTAGCATTTTTTAGCAAGGCCTTAGGAGTCAAACATTTTGGACTATCCATTTATGAGAAGGAATACCTTGCTATTCTAATGGCAGTCGATAAGTGGAGGCATTATTTGGAACAAGATCAGTTTGTCATTCAAACTGATCATGAAAGTCTGACGTATCTACTTGATCAGAAGATTCACACTCCTATTCAAAAGAAGGGACTAACTAAGCTGTTGGGGTTGAACTATCAAATCAGATACAAAAAAAGGAAGGAGAATAAGACTATAGATGCCTTATCTAGGAGGAATATGCAGGGGGAAGAAGGCTGTCAAGGGAATCAAATTGAAGGGGGAAGGTTTACCGCCATAACACAAATAAGTCTCTCCTAGTATGACAAGATTTATGCCTCTTATAAAGATGATGCCATGTTGCATGATATAATGAGAAGTAAACTGGTAGACGCTGAATAATCTCCCAGCACTACATATACTAAAGGTGTGGTTAAGTATAAGAGTTGTTATAGGATCTGCAGGGTTATTAAGGGAAGACCTCATTAAGTCTACCTATGATTCCTACATTGGAGGACATGCTGGGATCCAAAATACATATAGACGACTTAAGGGCTCATTTCCACTAGCCTTCTATGAAGAAATTAGTGCAAGAAATAGTTCAGCACTGTGACATTTGTAAACAAGCTAAGGCCGAAAGGGTCCCTTATCCTGGATTGTTATAGGCTCTTCTAGTTCCACGTGGTCCTTGGCAAGATATAACCATGAATTTCATAGAAGGACTTCCAAGGTCAGGAGGCAAGGATACCATTATGGTTATTGTTGATCGATTTACGAAGTATGAGCATTTTATCACATTAGCCTATCCCTTCATAGCTCAAGAGGTGGCTAAGTTTTTCTTGGATCACATTTATAAGTTCCATGGCTTGCCTGCTGTCATAACCCAATTCTGGGTTATTCCCTAAATTTTATTTTTTTCAAAATAATGATAAAATAAATAAAATAAAAGGCTGGCAACGTGGAGAAAATAGATCGGGGAATATAGCTGCAATTTTAAAGGAAGTACAAGACCTAATTTCACCCCATTATGCAACAATATAGAGAGAAAAATGCAAATTCAAGGTCAAATTAAATGATTATTGGACGAATTTGCATAAAAATTAAGTTCAAGAACATAATTAATTTTTAATAGACCAATTTGATTTAATCATGGGCCAAATTGAATTTTAATTATGTTTAAGAATTAATTTGGGCCCAATTAAAGGATCTAATTAAGTACAAGGACTTAATTATACTTTAAATGGGTCAAATTAATTTTATTAGGGGCTTACTTGGTGAAAAATAAATTTGGGAGCCCAATTTGGGCTTAAATGAGAAGAATGGATTTTTAAGAGACCAAATTTAATTTTTACCAAGTTATTTGGTTGAAATCAGGGGCAAAATTGCAAGAAAATTGAAGTTTTGGGTCAATTAAGGGTCAAATTGACAAAATTCACAGCCAATGACCATTTTGCAACAAGTGGTAAACTACGGGGGCTTAATTAACAAAAATCGGGGGTGAAATTGAATAAATTGAAAGTTTAATAGTCAATTAGGGGTTAAATTGCATAAATTCGAGACCAAGGACCAAAGTGCAAAAGACGAGTAAATACGGGGCTGAAGTTGAAGTTCCGTAGGGGCCTAATTGCGTTAAATCAAAGTTTTAGGATCAATTAGGGGTTCTATTGAAACAAATTGAAAGCTGGAGGACTACATTGAAAATCAGTAAAAATCCCTAATTCAATCCAAAACGGTGTCGTTTTGAATATATATGTAAACCCCGGGGAAAAATAAAGGTTGCTTAGAATGCAAACTAACTACATGAGAAATAAAAGTGAAGAAATTCATGCATATGGCTAAATAAAAATGGGAATTCGAAAATTTTTGGATATAAGTTTCTGGACGAAATATTTCGAGACATTATAAATTAATTCGAAAATGTTGAGGGTTGGATTAAATTAAAGAAAATAAACTAAACTAAAAGTTGTGGGGTGAAATTATAAGAAATGAAAAGAGGTATAACTTAATTATTGATTAGTACTTAAAAGTGCATTTTTATCAAGGTTTTATATCATCATTTTGCACTTGAAGTATCAATAACTCCTTAACTAAAGCATGTTTTATAATAACATATCTAATAATATAAGAGACCTTTAATTTATGGTAAATGTTCATCTTAAATGCAAGCCTACCATATAAATGAAAGAATTGATTGATGAGTTGAAGTACTCAAATTGAAAGGACAAAAAGATGACCAAATTTAGAAAAGAGATGTTGGTGTAGTCCAAATTGAAACATTGTTCGGTAATCGGGTCATATCTGGAGCTGTAGATCTCGGATTTAGTTTTACTTTATATGGATGGAAAGGTAAGACACAGGCCTAAAAATGTAATGGGAGCCCAAGATTTAACAAGGCTGTTTTCAAGTCCAAATTGTAGCAACAACAAAGAAGTCTGAATCTGTCCTGCAGCCCAGACACTGTTCAGTGTTCAGCCCATATATCGAGTTCTAGAAGTCCAAATGATCTCACATTTTTACCCTAGATAGATGAGACAATTCCCTAGAACTTTCATGATTGCAGTCTGTTCAAATTATGACATTATCAATGATGTTTTTGGCATACAAGAAGATAAGAATTGTCACCAAGTCAAGATGTGGCCACCCATTCATCAATTAGTCAACAAATCAATAGTTTCGAATTTTGGCCTATAAAAGGAGGCATTTGCCATCTATTTAGGCATCTTGGTTTTCGGATCAAGATCATGCTCTTGCTCTCTCTTTATATTTTGTAATGCTTTAGTTTTGCTTATATTAATCTCTTGCTTATGCTTTTCATTTCCTTATCTTGTTTAATTATGTTTCTCTTCTTTATTATGTTTAGCTAAGTTAATTATGTCAAGGTGAAAAGGGT
>Ga0325404_1002011_pt1 | contig 21614 bp, 14 predicted proteins | sample PopdelMetagenome_18_FD_205664 | JGI IMG/M metagenome (GOLD analysis project Ga0325404, IMG submission 205664) | Populus deltoides microbial communities from Bellville, Georgia, United States - Xylem-Control-R1 | ecosystem: Host-associated > Plants > Phyllosphere > Stem > Wood/Secondary xylem...
CTGTCACAGATTTCAACTATCAAGATTTATCATTTGAGGCTGCTCCACGATTCATGAGATGACCAGCTTAAAGATTTAAATAGACAGAGATTTTATGCCTATGAATTTGAATAAACCATTAGGTCAATTATATTTAACAGACGGCATAAAATATTACGTAGTGAAAACAGGATACGGGGATCTATTATCCGTGCAAAATAGTTTTCTTTTAATTTGATGGTTTCAAAGCCATCTCTAAAGTTTTTTGCGCAAGTTTGAAGAGAAGAAAACACACGCTATTGCTACATGTCTCCTTTCGCAAGGTGCTTCCTGAGACTTCAAACTGAAGAACAAGGTTCAGGCCCCATAATTTTGCATAACCTTGTGAAATCTATGTTCTTCATCCATAAAACTCACTTTCTGTAGCAATGCTATGACGATAGCCCCTTGGAGCAGTATCTCTACACCAGGGCATGAATATTGATGCATCAAGCAGATTTGCATCTAATTTACCAACGATCTCTTGGTCGGCCATCAGGAAACGCTGGAGCGAGCACCTTCTCTTTGTTATTTGTTGCGGTATCTGGCTGGCTGGCTGATTTGCTCAAATGAATTTTCACAGTTCCATCATCGTCATCAAAATCTGGGGGTGTATCATCATCTTCATCATCCCAATCGTCTTCATAATCATCATCAAGCTCATCACCACTCACGTAACTATCAACATCAGACCAATCTTCAGCCTCCTCATCACTTCCATCTTCTTGCCCAGAAGTTCCATCTTCTCCACCTGCTGCTTCTGTCCTTGGAGCACCTCTCCTAGGGAATCTAGGAACCATAACAAGAGAACGAAGTTTTTCTTTGATGTTCAACAGCCGGTCCTTCTCTACCAAATGAGAATCAGAATATGCTTCCCTGAGGAAAATTGAATCTCTTTCCCCTTTCAAAGACACGTAAAACAAATCAGGATGTCTTATTAGCATCCCCCTCAGCTGCTGAGAGAATCTAAACTCCTCTCGAAAATGAGTAAGGTGATCAACAAGGGTCCTCTTCTCGACAGTGAGACTCAAAATCTCATGAACAACCCCACAAGCATGCTTTTCCTTCTCCTTCGAACCCGATCTCAGATGGGTAAAGTCTGAATAAGGAGATATATAAGGTATGTCTCGAAACTGGCAAATCCTTCTCATTTCACTCTTGGAAAGTTGGAGACCCTTTGGCAGCTTGACTCTGTTAAACTTTAGCGGTCTATCAATAATCAAATCTTTCTCTTGTAGCTCTCTGGCCCGATTCTCCTCTTCAGCTAATTCAGCTGCCGATACTGCAAGCTCAGGATCCCAATGAGTTAGTTCTAATGCAGGACCCCTTCCAGTTGCAACAACTCTAAAGTATTGTGGATATCTATGACAAATCGTATCCCGAAATTCTAAAGGCAACCCAAAATCAGTTTTCAAATGGGCTATTTTCTCCAACAAAATCCGCTTATCCACGGACATCATCAACAATTTCCTCAACTTAAGAACCAACAGATCCTCCATCTCATTCCTAACATTCAACTCCTCTAAATAAAGCCTTTCAGCCTCAGGCGTCAATCTGAACTGCAATGAATAAGCCCCCTCTTCCACAATCTCAAATACAGCAGGGAATTTCTTCAACAAAGCAATGAATCGACGGTTTTTCGTAAGACCCAATTCTCTTCTAAACTTGCCCAATTCCCTAATTGACATAATTCTATCAGGCTGGTTAGCCAAAATCTTCCTTATCTTCATAACTAATTTCAGTTTCTTGTCCCTGTCAATCACATTATCAAAAGGACGCTCCTTTCTCCACTTTACGCCAGCAGCTCTAATGGGCTCAAATGGGATATGAGTTCTTAATTTACCAGTAAAAGATCCAGCTTTCTCTTCAAAAACCAAACCATTACCTAAAAACTGCGACTTTTCTAATTGAAATGGTGATGCAGAGAGATGGGTTCTGACAGAAAATTTGGGTCTTTCGAGGAAATAAGAAGATTTTTGTGAGAGAAAAAGAGGTAAAGAAGTAGGCAGGGAAGCACTGGAAGAGGATAACAAGAGCTTAAGCTCCATATTTAAGCTTAGTCAAGCTCAGACAAACAAAACGTAAAAGGGAAACAGGTAAGTGAATAAAAGAAGAGAATTAGAGTTACCTGCTTTCATCAAAGACCAAGATATGGTCAGGCTATGGAGCGTTCGAGCTGTAGATATAAGATAGCCGAGTTTGGACTCCCTCTCCCCGGGGTTTATCTACAAAGGGCAAAAACCCTTTTCTTCTCTCATTGCTGTCTTGAATCAGATATTTTTTTTATCCTTTTCCTGTACTTTCTTGTACTTAAGCAAAAGAACAAGGACAAACATGTCATATTGCGTTCCATTTGGGCCTAACTACGGCCTTTTCTAGAGCCCAAATTGAAGTGAAACGGCAAGTCGTTTGGAAGTTGGGTATTGACTAGCCAGCTCCAGTGGCCGCTAGGCACGAAGCACTTAGCAGCGGGCGTCGTCTCGATCAATGAAATGGCGAGGAAGCGAGGCCGCCGAGTAGCGCCGAGTTCGGATCATCATGAAACAGGAGCCAAGACGTCCACTCGACCGGACCAATTCAGCGAGTCAGCAGCTTCTGATCGCAAGCTGATAACCATATTTATCGTTTTCTTCGTCGTAATTCCTGCAGTATCTGTACTCGTGTACCGTATCAAATACGCTCCAAATAAGGACTCGTCATATCCACAGTTTCAGGAAGACGGACTCGTTAAAACCGACGTGGATTACCAAGAAATACTCGACGTAAGTACTTTCACTTGCTCGCTCTTAATCACTGCATTGACTTGATAGCAGAAATAGTAAAAAAAAAGTTTCAAATTCGAAATCGTGGTGAAATGGTGTAGGAGAATTCGAAGGTTTTGAAGAATGAATCTCACCGGCATTACACATATCCTGTGTTGGCCTACATTACTCCATGGTATATGTTTGTGTTTTGGTTTTTTTTTTTTTTTTGATGAATTAGTTACTACTACGGTGTTCTGATTGCTTTAATAGGAATTCGAAGGGATATGAAATGGCGAAGCGGTTTACTAATAAGTTTACGATATTATCTCCTGTTTGGTATGATCTGAAGAGGTGTGTATTTTTCGATTTTGGTATTTAGATCAAACAAAAAAGGAAGAAAGAGATGGAGGGAGAACTGACTCTTTTTTTGTTGTTGTTACCAGTCAAGGTACTGGACTAGTTCTGGAGGGGAGACATAATGCTGATATGGGATGGATTTCAGAGCTCAGAAGGAATGGAAATGCTCTGGTAAATACAAAGTGTTTATTTTTCATTTTCCTCTCACTGATTTTGTAATTGAGACGTGTGGATTTGCTATTTGAAGTTGTAAATGAAATGTAATCAGATTGCTGTCTGATAATTGATCCAAGTAACATCATCCCTAATCGTGTGGAATTGGACATGAACAATTTCGACAGAGCAGTCACTAGTTTTAGGGGACTTCCACTTATAATTCTATGGCCAAACCCCGTGCTTTCCTATTCTAGATAGTATTACTTCCAAAGTTAAAGCAATTTGTTATCAGTCATTGTAAATTTTTCCTCACTTGTATTTTATGGTTAAATTTAATGTTAATCTTGTGTCAACCTGCATGGATCCTTTGATATTTTGGTAAGGTGAACTAGTATTTTGATTGTAGGTATTACCTAGAGTTGTTCTGGAAGCATTTCCAATGGAGCTGCTTAAGAAGAAGAAACTTAGAGATAAAGCTATTGACCTGATAATATCAGAGTGCAAGTAAGCCTCCATGTATTTTCATGATGCCATGTTTAAAATAAGGCCATATTAACAGTAAAGAACTGATCCTTGTTTTACCATCTTTTTTGTTCTTATTCAGATACGTTCCTAGGATTACTTAGTATTGCGGGAAGAAAACTAGAGTCTATTCTACTTCTTTGTCTCATGGAATGCTTTATAACCAGCGGCAATTGCATTTGATTTTGTTCACGGTTTATGATTTTCAATTCGAAACTACTCAAGTCAATGTAGCCTATTTATTAAGCACACTAAAAAATGTTGTCAACAACTTAGATATATGACCCGGGCATTTTTTTCTGAAAGCCTTATCAGATGCATCCAAGGTCATGCTTAGCTCTCTCTATCAAAGAAAATTAAAAAATGTGGATGAATATTTTAAACTAGCCAATGCTACATGTTGTTTAAATCTAAAATATATTTTGAATCTGTCTAAACACTGATCACTTGAATCTATATTTTGGAGAATTGCTTATGTAAATGAAATGAGTTAAGATTCCTTCAGCCATCTCCAGAATGGCCATGAAGATAGTTCATTCATACTCGTGAAAAGCTCTTAAGATCTGATTTCTTATAATTGTGAATACCAAATGTTTCAATAAATTGTGGACATTATTGTCATGTCTGTATATGGATCCTCAGGTGTTCAAAATTTTTACAGTCTCTGACCATGCTTAGGTAAAAAAAAAGCATCCATTTGGCTTTGCTTTAGTTCAAGTTGCCTGTTGATTCTCCTTTATTTGTAGGGAAATGGAATATGATGGCATTGTGCTTGAATCCTGGTCAAGGTGGGCAGCTTATGGTATTTTGCATGATCCTGAATTGAGGAATAAGGTAACTATTGACTTATATGAGGCTACTTTTAGAGCTCATTTTTTTTGAGGATCTGATTTTTATTAAAACCTACTGAAATATTGTGTGGCTATATATCGTTTTATTTTTCGTAGTGTCTTATAAATAAAACAAAGTGATGAGTAGAAAACTGTTAGTGTATAAAATATTGCACTGTAACTTTTCTCACTTTGATATGTGATCAATAGGTTCGTGTAACCATTGTAACTCCTAAAATATATTATTTTTTCCTGATTTTATAATCTGTAATCCAAGTCTTCCCAATCCATTTGCCAGTAGATAATTTTTTCTGATTTATACCGTGGTGTTTCAAACTTGTGAGATTCTGAGGAATGTTTCCTGGTTTGCAAGCCTAGGCACTGCAGTTTATAAAACAACTTGGGCATGCAATGCATTCAGTAAGCTCATCTAGGAATGGGAAGCAATATTTACAATTGGTCTATGTTATCGGTCCACCATATGCAGAGAAGCTTCAACCTCATGACTTTGGTCCAGAGGATCTTCAGAGCTTAAGTGATGATGTAGATGGTTTCTCGTTCATGACATATGACTTCTCAAGTCCTCATAACCCAGGTCCAAATGCACCTTTGAAGTGGATCCGTTTCACTCTGCAGATTCTCCTTGGCAACAGTGGTGCTCGGGCCCTGGCCAATAAGATATTTCTGGGCATCAATTTTTATGGAAATGATTTCGTGATTTCTGAAGGTACTTCTCTTTATTTTTCTTTCATTTATCTCCTTCACGTTTTTTTTCTCTAATTTTTTGTGATTCATTCTGGATATATTCTAGTTTGACTTCAATAACTTTGGACAAGATGGCAATAAGCATATAAGCATTTGGCTAGCAGCCTTGGGTTTCTTCCCCTTTTGTCTTCCCATTTCAGTGTGTGGCTTTGGACTGTAGTAAGGCCAATCAATTTTCTCCAAGACTGTTGGAGATTCCAACTCCTGGGAGAGTGAAGGATTCATAAACATCTTTTAAAACAACTCTTGAAGGAATGGATCTGGACAAACTAACAATAGATTAGAGGATCTGCTGATTTTCTTAAATTTTCTAGTCAGTGCATTAAACGAGAAACTGATTTTCCTACATCGGTGGCAACTGTTGTGTATGAAGATGTGCACATCTCATGGTCAAAAAAACTCTTATGCTAAGTGAGGAAAATTGAAACTTAACTGGGCTTGATAACACAATAGCTGTCCTTGTGCAATACACAGTTGGCTTGATAACACAATAGCTGTCCTTGTGCAATACACAGTTGGCTTGATAAAGAATATCAAAATTTGGTCCTTCATACCAATTTGTCGCTGTTCCTCCCTGCAACACTTTTTTTCTCATAAAGTGATACTGGGACAGTCCATAAGATATTCTTTGTACAGAAATTATGCATTTCATGCAAGAAAGAAGCCTGGTGAAGTGCTTTATCAGTTGTGAGAGAGAAGGTTTTACAAGGACCGTTACTTCAGCAACGAATTGGTATGGAGGGCATAGTGGCCAATCTGTTCATCAAGGAACTCAATGGTAGCAAGTTTATTGAGTTCTAACCACGACTTGGAATGACAATAACAGAGTTGTTGTTGAAGGGAACAACTGACTCAACACTTGAAGAAGTGAATTTAAATTTGCTTTCTCAAGCTAACCAAGTATTATATGGAGCCATCCATGGTATTTTTTGAAGCCAACCATGAAGACAAACTTGCCAATAGGAAGAATCTTCTTTGAACAAAATTTATACAGCCTCCTCTTAACAGCTTGGCATGCAAACCAATAACCATCCTTAAACTAGTGTAAACAGGAAACGTTGGCTCCATGTATGCATGTTTCCAAACCGTGTAGGGTTCACGATGTGAGTGCTCTATGTTACAGGTAGTGAGTTGAGAGAAAATTAAGTGAGCTTGTGGGTGCTTTTCTGCAATCCGTGGGCAGCATTTTGCTAGGAAATTTTACTTGTTTCTTGGTTGCATGAGGTCCATGTATTGCATTCAAGTATAATAAAAGTGTGTTTTTGTGGCTACACCCTTCTCTTTCTAAATGCTTTGTGTTGGAGATTGTTAAATTAGTCATAAAACTGCAGGTTCTGAGGGTGGTGGAGCAATCACAGGAAGGGAATACCTCTCTTTACTGGAGAAGCACAAGCCTAAATTGCAATGGGAAAAGAACAGCGGGGAACATTTTTTTCTCTACGTTGACGATGAGCATATCAATCATGCAGTGTTCTACCCGTCATTGATGTCAATTTCTATTCGGCTAGAAGAAGCTCGGCTGCAGGGAGTTGGTATCTCAATCTGGGAAATTGGGCAAGGTTTGGATTACTTTTTTAATCTTTTATAAGAGTCGACTTCCAATACAGTGTAACATAACATTTTATTTTTAGCGTTCAGCTTACTTCCAAAATTAGGTTTTGGGGGCAAATCCAGCAACCATGATTTTTCAATGATCGTGATGTCGCGGAAATAATTACAGCAAATAATGCAATGGTCGAGTTTTTTTTTAAAATATTTTTCAAGCACATGGGCAAGGCTTATGTAGCCCAGGCACCCTTAGCCCAAACATAATTATTTCCGAGCATGCCTAGGGTTAAATCTTTTGGCCTTTATTATTTTATTTATTTTATATTTTATAATGAAATTCTATTTAAACAGATGGTCTCAAAAAATTATTAAGTTGTGCTTTTATGGTAATATTAATAATTTATACATGAAATTAATATGCAAGATTTTATAGAGAAATTTTTTATAAATATTCAATGAAAATATTTTATTATTTTATATTGTTTTCTCAAATTAAATAGTATTTTATTTTTTCATAAAACCATGCAAAACATAAAGAGAATTTTTTTTTAATTTTTCCATCGAAAATTGCTTTTCAAATTATGTTAATTTCTTATTTAAAAATATGCTTCTAATAAAAAGACAAGTTTTCATCAAAACAAAAAAGAGATATGAATAGCAATGAGATTTTGATTAAAGAAAACTCCTTAATTTAAATCATTTGATTTTTTACAAATATTTACTTTAATTATCTTAAATTTCTATTAAAAAAAACCATGTAGCTAATAATTTATTTTTCAAAACAAAAAAGAAATGCCTTAATAAATAAGAGAAATTTTTATTGAAGAATATGTTTTTTCTAGAATTTAAATCTTAAAAAAAATTCAAATGTTTATTTTAATTATCACATAATTTAATTAAAAAAATTAAAAAAGACCCTGCAACAGTATGCGGGCAGCTAGTTCATGTAAAAATTAATAAAAATATATTTTAAAAGGGGAACCACAACAGAGTGACTCATTTACTAGTTTATCATTTAAAAACATTGTTGAAGCTTCGAAAAATTGTTTTTTTACATGTTGTTTGATTTTTTCACCAATTTATTCTTCTGGTACTTGTTTTTATGTAGCTTTGAAAACATATTTAATTCTTTTTTTTTTTAAATCCATTTCATGTCTGTAGACTATAATGTTGTGCTATAGGTGGATAAGATTAAATTAAATTAAAAGAAATCTAAAAGTTGTGGTTTTATTGTACATCTTCTCGAAAAAACAATGAGACTTGTTTTTAATGTGTTTGGTATAATGGCCCACGCAGGCTGGCGTGTTTGACCTGTTTTTAATATTTTCACAACAATTTAGATGTGATTGTATTAAAAAATAATTAATTATAAATATATTACGTATGTTATTTTATTAAAATATAAAATTAATTAATAATTTATTAAAATATTATTTTATTGCCCACTATTTAATTTTTCTTTGTTTTTAAATAAGATTATAAGAATCTTTATTTAATATTAGCAAGCATTTTTTAATATAATTTATCTTACTTTATTTATTTTTAATTTCAATCGGCTACTTTGTTGCAAGTATTTATTTTTGTTATTGTATTTTTAAATAACAATAGTTTTAGAAAAACAAAACTATTAAACTTAATCAGTGCTATAATCTGAACTACAAGCTTGATAGGTTAATTTTATTCTATCTAATATATTATTGTCTTGTTATTTTTAAAAAACAGTGTTGTCTTGATTTTTTAAAGTCAAAGCACATTTTTGATCGGGTGTTCAAGTTGTCTTTTGACCTGTCAAGTTGACATAGTCATATGAGATTAATCTTAACACAATTTGAAACCCATGTGAGGCAAGGACTCGAGTCATGATATTCCAAAATTGACCCACCAAGTCGAGTTTAATGACACTATCAAAAAATTTACGTGACAACGCACAAAAGTAGCGTCATTTCTTGTGTATTTTAATGCACTCCTCGACTTTGGCTTTCTCTACCAAACCCAAGTTACTTGAGTTTGTTGGAGTCAAACCCAATTTTTTTTTTGTATGACATTCCCTGTCTAACCTAATTAACATGTTGTGGTGTTTTTGTCAGATCCATGACATTCTAGACCTACGACGCTGAAATTTGACAACCATGCCTGACTTAAGTGTATAAGGTGTGGTTGCTTTGCCAGACCTGAACGTCTAAGATCTGGCAGACATATTTGACTCCAGTATCAAGTGTTTGATAACCATGTCATTCCTTAATGCATTAAGTTTGATAACCATATTTATTTTTCTTGAAAACACAAGAAGTCTCAAACTCAAAGATTAAAATTTTATACCTTAAAAAACAAATCAGTATTTATACGGCATTCTAAAAAACCCAAACAAACTATTTTATCTCTAATTATTTTTTTAATGTCAGATATATTTCATACAAAAAATAACCTCACCTCTAACTCTATGCTTAATAAATTTATTTGAAATGAACAATTATATTATTAAACTGCTCTAATTCATCGTTATCTATATCGTGGTAAATAAGAAAAGGATACACAACGAAGGCTATGTTTGTTTCTCGGAAACTGATTTTCGGAAAACCACTTTTCAAACTTTTCTGTGTTTGTTTGTCATTAGAAAAGTTGGTTAACGGAAAACACTTTTCGGTCAAAGAAAAATTTAGCTTAGTTTTCAGGAAAGTGTTTTCTTTTATTTTGGGCGGAAAAAACTTTCTGAAAGTTGTGAAAAATTTAGAAATGTCATATTATTTGCTAATTATATCAAACTTGGTCATCAAACTTTTGATTGCTATATATATATATATATTTTGTTTTGATCATTTGTTTTTCAATTCTATCTTTTAGAATTTAATTTTTATATTAATTTTGATCCTTATTTTTATAATTTTTATTTGTTTTTCCCTTATCATTTTTTAATTAAAATTTTTTATCTATCAAATTTGATCCTCATTCTTTTGATTGTTATTTATTTTATTTGAAATAATTTATGAAATGTTAATTATTATTATTTTAATTTCTTCATCTTTTAATTTTTTTAGATTTAATCTTTATTATTTTGATTATTATTTATTTTATTTGAGATAATTTGTAAAATTATACATATTTTTTAAATTTCATTCTCATTCAACTTTTTAATTTGTAAGATTTGTTCCTCATTATTTTAATAAACATTAAAAAAATAAAACATTAATAAGTTATTTTCCAGCTCATTTTTCATGACATAACCAAACACTAGCAAATATATTTCAACTTATTTTTCATCACATTATTAAATATTAAAAAATAATTTATTTTTTAAAAATTAACTTTCAAAAAATAATTTTCTAGCAAATAAACATGTCGAAATACCGATCTCATGTAAAGAAAGTCATCAAGCCATGTGATCACCAATTCTCTTCTACGTGTCATGCAATGAGTGCCAAAGTACACCAGCAACTTGCATTGAATGAAGACAAAGCTTTTCATCCTCTGCTTACCTTTCATTCAATCATCCTAAAAGAAACAATATCTGCATAAAGCTCTATTCCCATGGTGATTCAAGCTTCTGCATCATTTCTGTAAGAGACCATAGTTTGTCTGCGACGAAGAATTATGCAATGGAGGCCTTCAATGCAGCAAGCTCGACACCATTATCAGTTCTCTGTGAGAGAAGATCAGAATCCAGAAAATCTTTATCACTCCCTATAGCTTCACCACTCAAAATCTCTCATTCTTTCTCTACAAGCACGAGCCGATCAACTACCCAAGAGTGTCTATCAAGGACTTTACATGGTGGTATAGTGCTACTATCTTCAGTTCTTGGTAATGGGCTAGCTAGAGCTTTAACATATCAAGAAGCACTGGAACAGTCTGCGCGCTCCTTCTCATCTGATGCAAACGGGGTCCTAGATAGTGTCATCAAATTTGGAACGGAAAACCCAACAATCGTAGCAGGCAGTGTTACAGTTTTGGCAGTTCCACTAGTTCTGTCTCTGGTGCTAAACAAGTCAAAGTCCTGGGGTGTAGAGTCTGCAAAAAAGGCGTATGCAGCGTTGGGTGTTGACGCAAATGCTCAGTTGCTTGATATAAGAGCACCAGTGGAGTTTAGACAAGTGGGCAGTCCTGATATCAGGGGTTTGAGTAAGAAACCAGTGCCAATTGTTTATGAGGGTGAAGACAAGCCAGGTTTCTTGAAGAAGCTGTCTTTGAAGTTTAAGGAACCAGAGAATACCACGTTGTTCATTCTAGACAAGTAAGATAGCGAATCCAATTACTATATTTTGCATGAAGATTTCATCTCTTATCCTCACCAATATCTAGGTTATAAGTTAAGTGGAAAATCTTTGACAGAGAAAATCCAGATGGGGTAATCATAGTGGTCATGAAATTTGTGCATGGAGTGATTTTAGAATATATACTTCATAGCACATTAACTAGATCTCGTAAGTTCTTTTCCTTCTTCGTTGAAATCAAAGAACTGATTGAGTTTGAAAACTTAAAATTGGCTAGCTGGCATCTGTAAAGTTCCACTCGCAATTTCACAGGCGAGCAATATGCTATAATAACAGGTATAGCATCATTGATTATGATCGGCAAAAATGCTCAAAAATCTCGTATGGAGTTGTGTCTGTGCTATTTGGTGCTGGAAGAACCCCCAAAAGGGTCAGAATAGCTAGCAAATGGTGCTGCCTGCATAATACTGCAAACTGAACTGCCCAACCTTGACTACTCAAATGTAGAAATCATTCATAATGTAAAAATATTATATATCACATCCCTTATCAAGGACTCAGAGCTCATTAAATCACATAGTCGTGCTGTTTAACCAATCTACACAATAACAAAATCAATGTAAGAAAAATAAGGAATACCATACCAGTAGAAGGAACCAGCTTTTACAAATTCTTAACCCCCCAATTCCCCTTTCTTCTTTGCTATTCCATTGCTGAAGAGGTAATAATTAGAGTTCTAATTCGTTCTTTGCTATCCAAAGCTATTGTTTGAAGCTAATGCTGCTAAATTCATGACGAAAGCCAGATTCGATGGCAACTCCGAATTGGTTGCAGAGTTGGTCACTGTAAATGGATTTAAAGCAGCTTATGCAATCAAAGATGGTGCAGAAGGACCCCGGGGATGGATGGTATTTTCTGTTTTTTTTACCACTTTTAATTCGTGTTCGAACTATTTAGCATCCAAGTCCTTTTCTTATCTTATGGAACGTAAATACAAGCTTTGAGAATTGTATTTTGCAGAATAGTGGGCTTCCGTGGATACCACCAAAGAAAGCTTTTAGTCTTGACCTTGGTGATTTATCAGACGCTATCGGCGGTGCACTAGGAGTATGTGCCCTTCCTCTTCTGCTGCCTTTTTTCTCTTGTGGTTTAATCTTCTACTAAAAAACTTCACTTCAATACACAGTCTAAGGACCTTTATGAGTGGAATGCTGATCCTTTGTATGGTCTCATATAACTTTAAACAAATGATATCTGTCATAGTATTTGTGATGAACAAAATGGGATGTGAGTTGGTCAAAAAAGCAAGGGAACATTTTATCTGCTTGGTTAAGATCTTACATTGTGTCTATTCTGCTGAAATGAGTGTTAATATAAATGAGCTGTAAGTGAGAGGAACTAAATAAGAAGCAAATTCAGCTCGGCGCAAGAAACAAGAAGTTGCCAGACATGTTTTGAAGATTAATGACTGAACTAAAAAGTTGTAACACACTTGAGGCTTGAGGAATGACAAAGATAAGGAAGGGCAGCCCTGCAGGATGCGATCATTGTCACCAGAAATAACACAAGCACATATCAGAACGTGGTAATAAGTATGGCCGTTATCAACACACCTTGTTGTTAACATCTGGATTATCTTGATCTGGCACTACATCCACAGAAGACTACATGCATCGTGTCCTTGACAGGTTCCTAACCTTCTACTTCAGCCTAACCATTAGAATGGAATAAGAGAGCCATTGATAAATCATCATGCTTAATTTAGCTTCCTGCAACTCAGAGTGCAAGAAACTTTGTATTTTGTCAGTTGTCAAGCATGTCCATCAACATCCTTAATATAACCCAACCACTAACTGTTTTTTCCCCTGGTAGTTTTTTCATCTCTCTCATTGATGTAAGAGTAGGGGCAGGGCACCCCTGGCCCACTCATAGCTTTCTTTCCTATTCTTGGTTTGAATCTTAGAATATTGGTACTCAATGGTCAATATTCATAAGTTCTTATATATAAACTGGTTATGGCCTTTCTTTTATGATTTTATAAATAAACACTCCAGCACAGTAATCACAATGATAATTTTGCAGGAGGGCTCCGATGCCTTGCCTGTCACCTTTGCAATTGCAGCAGCTACTGGCTTAGGTGTATTGGCATTCTCAGAGGTTGGGTCATGAAGCTTTTTTCGTATTATTTTTCTTTATGTTTTTTTTTAATAATAATGGCTTTCTTTTTATTTTCACTAAAAGGGAGATGTGCAAAATTGACTGTTTGTATTTTCCAGATTGAAGCAATACTCCAAGTATTAGGCTCAGCTGCACTAATTCAGTTAGTGAGTAAGAAACTCCTGTTCGCTAAGGTATGTCTTTGCTGAGATTAAATTATTTTTTCTTGAATTTCATGACTGAGATGATATGATTTCATTTTATTGCATGTGCTCTAGGGTACATAAGTTCCAATGGGCCTTTCTGCCACTAATAAAGAGGAGAAAAGGGGGAAAAACACTTTTCTTCAAAGTTTAAAACACAACATATGTGCAGAAGCAGTTCTGTGCCTTAAAGAATTAAAGATATACTGCCACATAGTTATAATATATTCTCCTAGAAATTTGAAAATATATTATGATTCTGATGAACCACTCAGCCAGGGCCCGCCCTTGTATGTGTGTGATGGGATCGTGATGATGCCCTTGTGTGAGTGACTCAGCATCTAGACAGGAAAGTTCCATAACTTTGGGCCATAAATCTCGGGACCTTAAATTGCAAGCATTTATATTCACTTTAACATTTTATTCTTTGCTTCCCATGGCAGGACCGTAAGCAAACTCTGGAACAAGTTGATGAATTCTTGACCACCAAGATTGCACCTAAAGAGTTAGTGGATGAATTGAAGGTAATATTTCAAACCATGTAGATGCTTGTATTCTAGTGCAGTGAAGCCAAATCAGTAACTTGTTTTCCAAAAAAATATGTGTTGTTTAGCGATGACGTCAATCTCTTTTTCTGGATTACCTGGTCAATTCAGGACATAGGGAAGGCTCTTCTACCAGTAGCAGTGACGAGCAAGGCTCTTCCTTCACCTGCAGAAGCGAGTCCAGAACCTGCTGCTGCTGATAGTAGTGTAAAGAACGCAGAAGCTGCTCCCGAAATAAATTCAGCACCCAAAACAGAAGCTAAAGCTGAACCAATTTCTGGATTTTCAAGGCCACTTTCTCCATATCCAACTGTAATTCCCACTCTCGTTGCTCTTTTTTATTTCCATAGTGGTTATTTTCCTTCAAGTTCATAGCACACTAGTTGGTTACACATGCTATAAAGTTTCCTACTAGTCTCAGTGTCGGACACACGACTACCATTCTTGTATTGCAGTATCCGGATCTCAAGCCCCCAACGTCGCCCACCCCATCTCAACCTTAAATTGAAGTCTTTATGTCTCGTTCTGCAACGGGAAGCTGTTTTACCTGGAAAATCTTGAATTACTTTGCGAGCTGTGCAATCTATGTTCCTCGTTGTAAAATGTTCGAGTCAACTTGATGGTTTGGATTGCAGAACAAAAAAAGGGGAAAGGAAAGGAAGTTAAAGAGTCATGAAATCGATGGATGCTACGTAATATGCAACAGCGAACCTGATCGTGTCTCTCTTATATTACTTGTAGCTTGTGGGTCTTTTGTAGATGTAGCTTATGAGCTAACACTATCTTGATGCGGTAATGCCATTTTTTTTTTTTTTAGTTTCTGGGGTCACTGGAAGAACTTTAGGTATGTACAAACTCATACTTCGAAGTTAGCCAAAATAATTACTGAATTTTACGTTTTTGCTGTCCGTTAACACCCGCCAAATTCTTATGTATGCCATGCTTGGCCCCTGCGAACAGTAACTTCAGCTCAACCAATTTCAAATTAGAAAACTTTGTACCAGCACTTTTTGGAATCTAAAAGAAGAAATCAGAAGTCACAATTAAAAAAGAAAAAGAAAAAATAAATGAAGTGTGGTGGGGATGACGATTACTGAACTAGTGAAATTACTCGATGTAATCTTAGGTTCTTTTATTGGGGAATTAATATTAATCTTATCGAAATTTGTTTCTGCTTTTGAATAAATACAATCATTATTACATTTATGGGATTCACTAGCGTCACTTGATGTAAGATTAGTATTAATCAATTACTTTTCTACTGATTGTTAGCAGCTTGCTTTTGTTTTGGCTTTTGTGCTTGGGCTGTGACGGTACATTTTCAGTGACTGTTACGCAGCGATTTTTTTTTTTTTTATAAAAAAATAACAAGGGTATGTTCAAAGAAACGAAGTCGTTTCAGACCATAAACCCATTCAACCCAAACCGAACACACCCCTTACACACACTCCCTTCCCTGGCCAGCCAGACAGACACACAGCCACACAGGAGACCGGCTGCGTTTCAAAAATTCCAAGAGAGCGGCAAAAAACTAGAAAGAATAACAATCCTTACTTTTTGGCTATTTTTTTTATATTATTTTTAAATACAGACACGCTCCATCGATGGCCAGAACGAAACATCCAGTTGCTCGAAAACGAGCCAGAAGCCCGAAGAGATACGGTTAGATCTCTCTCTGTATATAATTCAAAAATGAAGAAATGCAGAAGTTTATGTGGTTTTAATGTATAAAACATGCATTTGTTGTTGTTGTTGTTATATTTATATGCATTCGATTTCCCCCTTTTTCTTTCATGAACCCTAACTTATTTATGCTTTCCTTTGTGAAATTACAGATGCCTCACCATCTACACCTAGAACGCCAACATCGTCGGTACCTCCCTCTCTCTTTCTCTCCAGGTTTTGTTGTTTTTATTTTTTGTTGCCTGTTTGGTTGCTGAGAAAATGCGGGAAACGAAAGTGACTGCCAATTGTTTTGTTTTGTTTTTGAGCTTTTTTATACATTTTGTATGAATTTGAAAGAAAAAATAGAAAAATAAGTTTGCATAAGCTGGAGGTAATTAGCTGTGGAAACCCCAAGGAAGGAGAACTTTTAGATTAAAAAAAGATTGTGATTATATATACATATATTGTTTTTTAATATTTACACTTGTTATTTTCTGCTACTATTTTAATTTCCTTGGTAAAGGAAAAAATGGGTAAGAAATGAAGAAAAAAATCTATAACTTCGAAATTACTTTTTTTTTAACTATAAGTTTTGTTGAGAAAGGAATGAGAAAACCGAGAATAGTATAGATATCTTGTTTATCTCTTGCCTTAAATCTCAAATGTTACTGTTTTTACTTTGTTGTTTAATAGTCTCGTATTCTATTTTTTTGGTTGCAGAGAACAAGATCGCAAGCAAATGGCCAACAAGGTGAGTTTCTTCCTTCTCTTTTTTGGGTGGGGGGTGAAATTTGTTTCTTATTTTAGGTTGAGGCGTTCAACTTGATTGTATTGGCATGTGGTTTTTTCTGGGATGCTTTCTCTTTATTTGTTAATACTTGTAAAAGGTTCATCCACACAAAGGCAGAGGAAAAGGCATCGCTTCCGTCGAGGAACGGTAGCTCTTCGTGAAATTCGGCAATATCAGAAAACTTGGAGGCCACTCATACCAGCTGCTAGCTTTATTCGATGTGTGAGCACTCTCTGTAGTAACTTTTTTATAGTTTATTTTGTTAAACCAACCATTGGATGTCAGGTTTAGTTGTTCCATTACCTGCTTGTCAAATTCAACTTAATTGGTTATCTTTGTGTTTGTCATCTTGATAACTCTTTGGAGCCAGCTCTTAATTTGGTAATCCTAGAATAAATGGAAAGTTTTTAAATATTTGATTGATTTGCTAGTTTTATGTGCATGATCTCCATGAAGAGTATTAAATCCAAAGCCTGGCTTGGTAAAAATCAGATTGTCTAAAAATGTGTTAAACAATCCAACATTTCATGCAAGTGAGTTTCTTTGCATATATATGTGCTTGTAAAATGTTTGTGTACATGCATATTTTAAAACATGCATATGTTTATATGATCAATGGCTAGATATGATGCTGGTTCTCAGAGCTATATAGGTCACAATTATTTGTGATATTCCAGTTAGGATTGAATTACATAGGTGAATAGCATGCACTGGAATTATGTGATTTAATATTACAAATCTCACAATTTTTTACTCTCTTCGTTTGCATTGCTCTGATGAAGTTTCTGTATGTTTGCAGTGCACATTAATGTTTCTTGCTGTTACAGAATATTTTCTGGAATTTGATTCATCTTATTCATCATATTATTGTTTCTATTTGTGACCATCCCACAACCCATTGGTTTTTCTCCTCCTTGTGCTGTGTCCCCAAATTTCTTCATGTTTTCCAAGATTATTGTTCCTGATTGAAAACTTTCTGTACAATTAAATGCAAGAGTAATTAAGCTACCAGCTCATTGGCACAATTGGATGCTTTATTTATAAGGAATTTTTAGATTTTTTTTTTCCAGTCAGAAAAGAAGTTGGATCTCTCTGAATGCTCGTACAAACAAAATTAGATGGTTACTCTAGAAAAAACAAGATCATCTTTTTGGTAAAGAACATCAATATTTGGAACCTTTAAAACCACCCCACTCTCTTGTGGTTTTGTAACCTTGCAATGTATTTGTTAAATTCACCTGTTACTTGTTCCACTTTCATGGTCTCGTAACTTTGCTGTTGTTTCTCTCTTTCTGTATGTATTTGTTGAAGTCACCCGTTGCTTATTTATTCATGACATCGAGATTCCACAATTGTTAACAATGCCCATTGGTACATTATGCTTTCACCTTTTGTGCATATGATTTTCTCATTGAAATTTAATTGGATGTGATAGTGGTCGTTATCATTTTGCAGGTAAGAATGATTACTCAGGAGTTTTCCCGAGAAGTGAACCGTTGGACTGCTGAAGCTTTAGTTGCAATTCAGGAGGTATTTGGTGACATTTCTCTGACATGTATGCCAGTACTATGCTTCATTACTTTCATGCTTCAGCAAAAACCTATACCTGTCTTCAGAAGTTTCACTGTACATGCATTTTCAGTTTAAGAGTATGCTATCTCCTCTCAGTGTTGTCATCACCTGTAGTATTGTTCTGTACTGCCATGTGGTTTTTGGTAAGAAATGGGACCAAAGGCCCTACACACTCAAACTAAGAGAACAATCACAAGGAACAACCATCCCCATCATGTCATTGAAAAGAAAATGTCCCAAACCCCAACCAGACCCTGCAAAGCCACTTCTCTAGATGCCTTTGCTATTACGGACCAGAGCCCCCAAACCAGCTTTGACAGCAGAGCACCTTCCAATAGTTCAGTCATGTAGTTGTTACAACCACTGATAGTTTATTAGAAAATGGAACTTCTAGGTAGTAATTACTCTGCTCTGGTTCTACTTTTCATGTAGTTGTGCTAATAGATCTTGATGCATGCCAGTTATTGTTTTGTTACTTGTGTAGGCAGCAGAGGATTTTTTGGTTCATTTGTTTGAAGATGGAATGCTCTGTGCAATTCATGCAAAACGGGTTACATTAAGTGAGTGAGATTTGACACAACTATTATAACTGCATCCTTTTTCCTTTTATCTTTTCTCCTCTAATTTCATGAGTTAATTGTTCATTATAGTAGAATTTTGATCAACTCTAGTTCAGTAATCTCTGCCACATCGAGTTAGATTTCACTACATCTATTATGATCATGAGCATTTGTCTTTTCTTCAAATTCTATGGGAAAACTTTGCACTTTTATTTAGATAGAATTTTGATCAGGTTTACTTCAGTGGTCTTTAGATATCACTAAATGCTGTTCAATGATCTTCAGTGTAGATGCACACCAAATCTTATGCTGTTTCTCTGTTTGTATAACTGATAGCATGTTTTGCAGATCATTGATATTTCAGAGACCAAATTTTATTTACATGCTTGAAATTATCCATGTATGCTGATTTGTGAGTTTGAGGAAGTCAGTCAAGATTTGTCCAGTTCAGATCCATTCAATCTTGCTTCAGAATTTTTATACTTGCTATTCAGTAAAGAAACTCGTTTTATTTGTTTTCTTCCCTCAGTGAAAAAGGATTTTGAGTTGGCCCGTCGGCTTGGAGGGAAGGGACGACCTTGGTGAGAGTGTTACAGTACAAGAGCATCACTGATTGTCACCACCTTGATATGTAATTACGCTGCTATTCTTTGACAGCCTCTTCTTTCTTGTCGTGTAGTAGGTGTTATGATGTATTATTAGGAAGTAGGAATCAGCCCTCCACCCTCATCACATCTTTGGCAACCTCATCACACCTTTTGCGATGTGGCAGCTTCCATAAATTTAACTTCCACAGTAAATGTGGTGCATGACATTTTAGACCATAGAGAAGGCAGATCCCATTGTCAATGGTTCCTTAGAATCCACAAATCATATGAGTATTATAAATAGCCATTTATCCTGTTGTTTCTGTTGCTTGTTTGATGTGAAAAATTGGAACCTCAAGTTGCTTAGATGTTGTGGGTGGGCTTGTGTAACTGGCAAGAAATTTCTTGAGGTGGATCCTGATCCCTGCTACTCCTGCAAGACGAACTGCCTCTGTAAAATGGAGTGAAGGGAATCACAAATTGGCTGGCACCCATTTCATCTCAGCCTTGTGGTTAAGATTAGAACCTCCCTTTAAAAGTGGGTTTTGTTCGGTTCATTTAAGATTAGAGCGTTGTGGTTTGGCTGTTAGTTCCAGAGTTTTATGGTTTGCTTGAGAGCCCTTTTAACCTTTCTTTCATGTGTGTTTCAAGTAATTATCATTGCAAAGTGGGTTCTGTGTGATTCATCTAAAACAAATTATAGAATTCGAGTATTTTTTTTTTTGGCTCTTGGAAGATCTTTTTTGCCTCAATGATGGCTAACATGTACTCTCCTTCCACGTCGTCTTTTCCAATGGTGGGAGGAACTGCAGTGAATGTGCGGTTCGGTAAATACACTGATTTTAAACCAAAATTTCATGGTCTGTTCAGATGAATAAAACGGGGTTTTTAATGGTGTTTTATTATTTATATTAATAATAAAGCATCTTGATATATTTTTTTAGTTGTTTTATAATAATCTTGTGTCATGGCTCATTGATAGAGACGCATGTTGTAGTGGTACAGGTCACATCCTGAATGAATGTAGACGGGAAAAATTTAAAATTAATAAAAAAAATTCATACTTTTAGTTAATATATATATATATATATATATATATATATATACACAAAAATTTTTTAAAAATAATTATTTTTTAAAAAATGACTATAAAAAAAAAATAGTGGAATGAGGCAAGCTCTAGGATGATCAGATGAGTATTGAAAAACTATAACATAACTTTTGAATTTGAGCCATAGGTGCATCTAATTTCTTAATGGTGACAAACAACCTGTTTTAATATTATTTTATTATATTTATAATTTTTTTTGACTTTTAATCATATAAAATATAGATATATTATTTTGATATTTTTTTATCAATTTACTTTAACAATTGTAAAATGTTATTTTAACTGAAAGAATAACTTGAATTAAAAATATTGTGCTGGTTAAAATAAATATGTTAATAAAAAAATTTATTTTCATGAAAAAAATCCAAAACCACTGTTTTTTTTTAAACTAATAAGAATACCAAATTTTTTTAAACCAATTTTGGGTGTCTTGTCCTGGATTTGGAATGAAAATTTTGGTAGGAGAATAGGATTGAATGACGTCGAATTGTTGCTTACAAGTCGCTATGATTGCACCTGGAGATTTATTTCCCGATACCATTCCATTTTATATAGAATTTGTGGATCGAAATCTTGATGGGCATAGGATGCTTTTCTCCTATTATTGATAGAACATGTTGGTTGCACAACGTTTTTCACATATATAACTTCTTTCTATAGTTGTTTTTTTTAAATCTGAAAGCTTCGATAAAATAAAATAATATTTACTCTAATCACCGGACGTATCCAGATTATCTGGAATCTAATTTAGTCAAAAACCCGGATAAACAGATTAATCTGTCCCCAAAGGGCGTAGCATGATGATAAAGGGTTTGAGATTTGCATAGCAGGTCTCGAGTTCGAATCAGGACGTGCACCTCTTATAAGAGTCTGGGACAGCCGGGGTTTTACTCCCTCACCTAGGCCCACAAAGTGCGCTTTCCAGGGGGTGAGGTTTCCTCGAATCCAAAAAAAAAAAAAGATTAATCTACTAGTTATACTTATTTTCAGAGTTTTTTTTATATGGTTGAATTTAGGTTTTGATCCAATTAATTTAACTATGATAAAATGAACAGAAACTAATCCTTGGATCTAACTAGTTCAGGTGGGATTGCATTATTTTAATCTTAATATCAAAACAGGCTATAAAAAAAAAAGTAGAAGGACACCTCTTTGAGAAAGAGTTGGTCCAAAAATAATATAATCGTAAAGCCAACAAAAAAGCTACATTAGGTACCAAGCATTTCAAAAGAAACATAAACAACTCAAGCAACAGCATTTGCAGCAGTAGCAGAAG
>Ga0325404_1002012_pt1 | contig 21609 bp, 10 predicted proteins | sample PopdelMetagenome_18_FD_205664 | JGI IMG/M metagenome (GOLD analysis project Ga0325404, IMG submission 205664) | Populus deltoides microbial communities from Bellville, Georgia, United States - Xylem-Control-R1 | ecosystem: Host-associated > Plants > Phyllosphere > Stem > Wood/Secondary xylem...
TCCATGCAAAGAATTTCTTAAACCAGGTTGTTAAAACCCACTCAGTAAAGGATGATGTGACCACTGGATGATCAATCTATATAAATCAAGTGGGGTATATATTATATTTATAATTTACTAACTGAATAATAATTGGCCTGGACCGTCTGGTGGGCCATTTCCAATTTATACAAGGCAGTGAACAGTGGACAAAATTGTTGTTCCTTAGAGACAAAGGCATCCCTTCTGGATGTTTTTTTTCTTTTCTTTTCAGTACATGATATTATTTAGTAGCTGATCTTTATTCTACAACCTTTGTTTATTATGAAAAAAGATAGGCCAACATTTTAGATTCCAGTCTACTTTAGTACACGTGGTCTTGCACAGACCACCTGCTCGCAGCTTGCAATGTGAACATCAAGAAATCTGGTATGCATTTATAGCACACCAACACAAATAGTTCTGTATTGCCACGTGCTTTATTAAGATGAAATCCAATTTATTGCTACAATGTTTTTTTTTTTTTTTTTTTCTGGTCTGATAAAGAAACATCAAGGTTTGAATGTCTCTCTGTAATGTGGTTCGAGTCCATCATAATTGATGAGCTTACTTTTTTTTGAGGTTTTTACAATTATTTTTTAAAAAATTAAATGATTTTGATAAATATACTAGTCAAAAAATATATATGGTACATGTATTAGACCTAAAAAATTTAAACATTATCATGTTTTAAAGTTCTAGAATAATTATTTATAGTGAGATAATGATTTTTTATATTTATAAATGTATATAGGGTCTCTTGAGATATTTATTATATTTACTATTTTATTCATGACATTTAAGATATATTTGACTTCAATTAATATCGTCGAAAATATTGAACTTTTTATCTAATATTCAGATAATATAAATACCTATTGAATTACCATTCAATTAAAAAATTCATAATTTCTTATTTTTTAAGATAAAAATAGTTGGATTTCAGAGTATTAACAAACATAAAACTCAAGAATAAATATCTATATTTTTGAAATTTAAATTTTTTAAGATATTTAATATATTTTCTATAAAGATAATGCCTTTATTATTTAAAAAATATTTAAATCCTCAATTAAAATTGTTTTTACAGGTAATCAAAATTTCGATGTAAACTTGAAATTTCATAAATTAAAAAGAAGAAACCAAAGTACAACAAGATTATGGTCTTCCATGGGTCCCAAATCCATGATAATCTTCTCGACATGCTAACAACAGCCTTCCTCTTGACGCTCCAAAGCACGTGCAACTCTGAGGTAGTTAAAATTCCAAATGCTAGAATTAGAGATGATCAGCTAGCATGCACCTTCATGAAAAGAAGTCTAGTCAGGATCTCTGATATAATGAGCCTCGCATCCACTTTATGCCTTTTCTACCTGATAAAAGATGGAAGATGCATACGGTCATCTTTATCCAGTACTTAAGGCTTTGTCAAGCACAAGGTGACAAGACAGCACTTAAGAGCAATTAGCCTGTCCACATGATCTAATCATCGTGTGAATATTATTAAAACTTATATATATGGTATTTGGAAATTAATCCTGATTTGAAATCGGTGGTCGATTAATAGGGAAATGCATAATTTTCAGATTGTGTTTGATAATGCATTTTCAAGTGCTTGGGTAATTGTAGTGCTTTTTTTTTTCAAGATTAATTGGTGTTCTTCATTTTATTTTCTTGACATGATAATTCTAAAAAAATATCTTACTATTTTTCAATTATAAAAGGATTTCATAAAGAAGTAGTACTTTAAACACGTTATCAAATACGAAACTTTTATTTTTTTTATGAATGAAAACTTGTGTGAAATTAAGTTTTTTTTAGAAAATAAATATTTTTTCTTGATTATTATTTTTGTTATTTTAGTTTAGAAGTTTTATTATTTTTATTTCTCTATTCAATGCTAATAGACTTTTCTAGTTTTTTTGTTATTTTAAAAAATAACTTTCTATTAATTATTAATTAATATGTTTTTTTTAGTTTTTTCTATAATATTTTTTTGACAAGTGATCAGACTTAGATAAATTAAAATTAAATATTTTAAGTATATTTTTATTATTGTAATGTTTTTGCTTTTGAAGGTTCTGATTTATAACAAACCCATTATTATTTACTGCTGGCTATATCAAAAATTTATTTAAATAATATCCTAAACGGATGCTTTTGAAGAGTATATGCTCATTAATTTAAGGATTGATCGATATGGTGATTAAGAAAGTTTACGTCTTCTAAATATATCAAGCTAATATGAAAAACAAACATTTTTAAAATCATTAAAAAATTAATTTCAATTAACATCCAACCTGGTTTATGATAATAAAAAGACACTTATGCTTATCATGAAAATACGAAACCGATATCGAGGCTGTGTTTGGAACAGGCTAACCCTGGTTCTTTCAAGAGGGTATGCGCATATGATGTAGAGGATTCTATTCATGGCGACTGAGTTGAGTAGGTAAACATGAAGAGGGTTAGTTGGATGAAAGTGAGGGCCATGCAATTAGGGTCCTTAATTTGGCCCCATTTAACTTTCTTGGATTCTTGATAGGTCTACTCTATTCAAGTCTTAATACTTGGAACGATCTTGTTCATCAATGTTCTAACCATCCATCTCTAATATATATAGTTAATTACGCAACTAAAATGAGCCATAATTAACTTTTAGATCAAGCCTGATGAATGCCTTCTTAATTATGGCTTCATTTGCTTAATTTCTAGCTATTAATTTTCTTCTCTCCCTACATCTCTCTCTCTCTATATATGGGTTACCTCATTTGTAGATATATATAACTAGATTATTTTCAATGATATTTCTCAAGAGCCAAGTGGCTATGTTATTTCAATAAGAGTCTTTCGTGATCTTAATCAAAGCTAAAGGTGAGCATAAAAATCGAGTTATCTGGAACATCCATGCATGGTATCCGACGACCTGGTCTAATTTGAAAATTGCAGATATTACAGATATTCTTTGCTACCTGACCTGATCCGAACTCTCGCGCTTTTCAAACAGACCTAAGAGAAGCCGCCCCCATCTCTCGATCTCTCACAATCTACATTTCTCAACATTCATTCCTTCTCAAACTCCACGTTCTCTATTCTCTCAAGATGTAAGTGTAGAAATTTCTCTTGCTTCTTCTTCTTTGATGATCTTGAGCCATGATATATTAATAATAATAAAAAAACAACAAAACCCTTATTCAAAATCGATTTTTTTCTCCTGTTGGTGTCTGCCTCCTAGTTTACTCTAAAATCACAATCCTTCCAGCTATTTATCAAAAAACCATCTCAACTCAATAACTTAAACTATTAGGTGAGATCCCATGATATGATTTATATTATTCTCTAACACACCTCCTCAAGTGAAAACCTTTTGAGTTTGAAATTTACACGAATCCACATTACTTTGTGCTTAATTTTTATTAAATAAATCGGGATAATGAAATTCGAACTCGTGACTACTTGGTCATCAAGGCTCTGATACCATGTCAAAGAACTATTTCAACCTAAAAACTTAAGCGATTAGATGAGGTTCCAGAATATAATTTATATTATTCTCTAACAATTCCATACAAAAAATATATTTAAAAAGCAGGAAGGAATTAGACACTTGCTAGGATGATAATTATCGGTGAGCTGCCTTTTAGATTTGTTGAGACTTGAGGGTTTTAGAAATTTTGTTAAGTTATGCGACCTAGGTTTGCAGTCCCCTCTCATTTTACTTTTGCAAAAAAAAAAATATTGGAAACTTCAAAAAAGAAGGAAAAACTTGAGGAAGCAACGAACGAGGGGTCAACGTAGTTTATTTGCTCGATAGCCGATACTTGAACGTCAGTTCAAAATGCTAATTACATGTGTTTAATTTTAATCACGTACGGGTGATTGGATTGATAATGTTGATTATAATTTTTTTTTAAATATTAAACTCTTTTAAATTCTAAATCAAAAAGGAGAACGTTGACACCTGCTAGTTAAATTGAGAAATGAACAAGACTTTAATTAACTTTTATCGTAGATAGTGCAAAGATCTGATGATGGCGATATTATATATATAGGTCTTCGAGAGAGTAAATAGGGATCGGAAAACCAACATTTTGATAATAAATACACGCATGTGAGCAGGGTTTGAAAGAACTGGATGATTTAAATGTTAAAATTCGGAATACAGTAGTTGGGCATGTGAGGCCTCCTCCTTCTATGCTAAACTCATTTGACAAGTGTGCGGGGAAAATTAAAAGTGAAAGTAAAAAACTGATGTGCTTGGATATTACGAGGCGTTGGAACTCAAGCTACATGATCTTAGAGGCTGCTGAATTTAACGAGAAAGTATTTGACTGGGTGGAAGAAGATCGATGACCCTGGAACTTGGCTTTCTTTCAAGAAGATGATCCTCCTTAAAATGCACCTCGAGGAGTGATGATTGTGGATGAGCCTGAGGATGAAACACGGTGCCTTAGCTTCCCAGTTGAAGAAGCACTTGAAGGAGGAGGATGGTGAGTAGAGCAAATCCCAAGTAGAGAGATATTTGGTGGATAGATGACGATGAAGTCTATCAACAAATTGAATCAAGTAATTTATTTATGTCTACTGTAATTTATGTATTTTTAAATAATGTTCTTGGTCCATGATTGATTCGTATTTTTATTATTTTTGTTTTTAATCAATATTTTCTGTCAGAAAAAAATAATTTCTTTGCTAAAATTTGTGCTTATTAGAAGTAGTTTTATTTTTTATTTTAAAAAAAACATAGACAAGTGCAATATCACATCCAAAAAATATTTTTAATGTATACTCACCAGATAATAGCAATATTAATTTAATCATTTGCCCTCCCTTAAAATTCTTGCCCCACGCATTGAATACCATAAAAATAATTTATAAAAATCTTGAGGGATGTAGCTTCCTAGTTAGACTCTAGATTTGCTCTCTAAATGTCACCAGTTCGATTCTCACAAACCTCAGAGCCACTGGAGGCTTACATGGTTATTAACTTCAGGACCCATGGGATTAGTCGAGGTTCACGCAAGCTGACCCGAACACTCACGTTAATAATAAAAAATAATAATAATTTATAGACCCTTGTGCTTAAAAAAAAACACTTTGATTTGTGTCATAGCTCTATAATTAATTTGGATTAGGTTTAAAATTAGATAAATTCTATCTATAATTAATGGGTTCTTCTAAACTAAAAAAATTTACTAATTAAATTCATTAAGTTATTTCAAATGATTAAAATAACCAGTTATTAAGAGGGGATGGAATTCCATAAAAAACAAGATCAATAAATAAAAATTCATTGAAATTCAATTTTTACGATATCTTCAATATCTTACCAACGATTTCTTTAAAGTATACCAAATCGGTATAGATATTCATCTTCTGAACGTTCTCTTGTGCTTCCAGACATGTGAGCTCACTATGTTAGAAAGTTTGTGCAATCAACTCCCTATATGTTAAATGTTTTCTAAGAAAATAAAGTGTATTAATAGGGTATAAAGTTTTTATTTCTAAAGTGGATTACCCATGCCCGAAGCCATATGTATTTTTGCGGGCCTGCATGCTTTAATGCACATGGCCCATTAGACATTTTTTATGGGTATTTATTAGTTTAGATACGATACCGTGCCTGCTATGTCTGGCCCAATTACCATTATTGGGCTGCAATATAAAAAGAAAGATGGTTGTGGAATGGGCTTCGACTCACCTTATATGCTCCTCTCCATCGAGCACTGATAGGAACGGGTCCAAGAGATAGAGCCCACGAGAGATGAAGTGGTTGTGCCCGGTACTTTTAAGGCACGTGTCTCACATGTAGTCAGCTAGACATTGATGTTTGTGGGCTTGTAGTTCGAAGCTTCTTGGCAAAACGGATCCGAAACAAGGAGAACTGAAGCCCAATAAAAAAGTGACAGGCCGCAGTGAAAGATCGGGGAGGTGGTGGGTTGACTGTAGATGAAGAATTCTTTTAATGAGTTGTCTGTCTTGCTTTAATTTTTCTAATTATTTACTTTTGGTCCTCGTTATTTTTTGCATTTCATGGGCTTGAAGTTATTCTTTTCTATGATAAATGCTGCTTTCCCTTCTTTCAGTTGCTAGAAATTGTCGAGGGGAAAGATTTGAAACAAGAAGGGTATAGACAACATTAATCTGTTATGTCTCCTTGGAATTCTGCTGTTGTTTCTTGGCAGGCTATTAATATTTTCAAATTCAATATCATGACAGTTATACCACTTTATAGATGATAATACACAATTATTTATAATCTAATACACTTGGGTTTTGCCCATGTGTTGAGTCAAAAAGCAACATGAATCTAGCAAATTATCAAACACGGTATAATTAGTTCAACCAAAAGATGAGCCTGGCTCCCTTAAGCAAAGACAAGAGACGAGCCATGCTCTATCGAGGATGGCTAAAGGGAAGAGCTCAACTCCCTTTGGTTCAATTAAAAGAAAGATCTCAATCTCTATAGACGTATCTGCTTTTCATGTCTTATTGTTCCTATATTTCTAGGCGTGTAAGAATCTCATAATGGTTTATCATGTTTAACCATTATTAATACATATATAAGATATATTTATCTCTCATTAAATATTATAAAAGTAAAATGACACTTCAATCCCATTTTTTTTATGAAAAAGCCAAAGCTCATTGACCATAAATATCTCATGAATTCACAACGTTACAAGTTTATAATTTTCATTCTCTATTGTATATATATTTTTATAATATTTCTTTTTATTATATCATTGCATTTTATCTCTAAAAATATATTTATTTAAATATTTGAGAGTTTTTAAACCTCAAAAAGATGATCTTTTACCTGTTTTAGTAACTTTGATATACCAGATACTAGATACAATCTACTAAAATAAAATTAATAAGATTCTATAATCAAGAAGTTAACCAATCATCTATTAAATTAGTTGAATATCTTGGGAGTTCATCGCTAGGAAAAGGATAGACCGTCTAGATCATTATTCGGTAACATGTGCTAAAAAAGCCAGTAATTATACGTTTCAAGCTTCATTTATTACTTGTCACGCACCAACTCCGTTCTTCTCTTCGAGAGAGTTTGATTGATCCACCAACCCCCTCCAAACTTTGATTAATTCAACGCACGATGCACCTAAGGCTACCATCAACAACTATCAAACAATAACAGATGCTTGCTTCGCCTACCATATCATACGAACAGAAAAATTATTGATTTACAACAGGGGAATTTAGAATGTAAAGCATGATCTGTTCAACAGGTGATGTTTGCTGCAGGGTAACCATGCTAAGTATAATAATTCATGCATATTATAGGATATTCACAACATGAGTATATGTCCTCCAAATTTTAAAAAATGTTTTTTCCCGATTCAAGCTCACGATCAAGAGAGGAATAGGAATTTGTTTAAAAATATCAATATCTTTTATTTAAAAAAAAGTTCTTGAATTATTATATACGCGCGCTGTGTGTGTAGATTTCTAACTTTTTCTAAAAACAAAAGGCCATATCCGAAATAAAGAACAAAATAAATGTTCAATAAAACCTATACGTACGTGTCTCCGTGCTTTTGCTCAACTGTGTAAGCTATAAAGAAAGAAACACCATCACCTCTGCTACCATTGAGTTACTTTTTTCCTTTTCTTTTTCCGTTTATTTCTTTTCTTTTCTTTTCTTTTCTTTTCTTTGCTGATAACCGGAGACTCCGAATCTAAATCATGGCCACTGATATCCCATCCTTTAATATCCCAACCCTCGAACAAATGTAAGTTTTTTTTTTTAATTTTTCTTTTCATCTCTTCAATTTGAACGCCTTTTTTCTTTAGAGATTGAATTCCATGTTAACAAGGAAAGTCCTCGAACCCAATTTGATTATACAAAGAGTTCAGCTACGAAATTTTACCTTTTGTTTCTTTTGAACTGAATTGAGGGAGATTATAATTGAGAGGACTCTGTTTTTAGTTGAATTGAGAAATCAATTTCGACCCATTAAATGTTTTTTTTTCCCTTTTGTTTCTTCCTTGTATTTTATAAGTTACAGAGTGAGACGTAAGGATTGGTGGTGAAAGAATTGAAATTTGGTAATATTTTCATGTGGGGTTATGTGGAAATTTGGAGAAAAGTTGCTTGCATTGAAAAAAGAAAAGGATGCTGCAATGCATAGTCAAATTTCAATGATTACTCGTCACGACTTATCGAATTAGTCATTGCCATTTTTATTGTCTATAAATGTAAGCACTTGATTTACACCGATTTCTTTTATATTTTGATTCTGGTTTTAGGTACATTGATTCTTGCAAGAGGCGTGATATCCTACCTAATACAGAAATTCTATCTGGTTTCTTTAAGGTCAGTGTGGGTTAGAGTTGCACCTTACCTGTGTGTTTAACAAAACCTGAAATAAAATAATATTAATTGATATGTGTTAAATTTGTCATGTTTGATTTAGCACAGTGTTATCTGCGTTAAGTTAGGGATTAGTTTAGTTATTGATGGAAACAAGAAGTTGAACCTGATCATTGTTTTACTGTTCAGGCTGAGGTTAAAAAGTCCTGCAATGAGTTATGCAGTTTGGAGATCATCTTGGACCATCTTAAAGATATTGATGTTCCTCCGCTTCTTGATGTATGTGCAACCATAGAAGCCTCCGAGATTGAAGCAGTTGACATACGCAATGGACCATCATGCTCTTTGAATGGAGAATGTGCTTTATCTTTGATGCGTGCTTTCAATCAAAAGCTTCGAGCAGTTGATCTTCAGGACTCACCATTTGGAAAGGACTTCTTGCGGTATATAGTTGTGCTTATTTTTATTATTTGTGTTATGGTTTTGATGAGTAAAAACTAGTTCTTTGATAACGCACCGAGGGGACACCATCTATTTGAAATGATCAGGAAAGCCACATCAATATAATGAATCAAAAAACTCTAAAATGCCCTCATTTACCAAAAAAACAAAAAAACAAAATCCCTGCATACCAGAAATGCGAAGTCTGTAGCCGCTGAAGGTTTTAAAGCAGCCAGAAGTTGAGAGAAAGGCCTGGATAAGAACAGATCCTACCCTACCATCACCTCGGAAACTAACCGAATATTCTCTTGTTAGAATAGTCTTGAGTCCTGAATTCTTTCTCTTAAACGAGCTGGGAATTTCACTATAGTTTTGCAGATACGATTTATTTTTTTATCACTAACTTCAGTTTCATACCTAGGGAGCTCTCGCAGAGAGGTTTGGCATGCCAAATTTTGAATTTGAGGTCATCTCATTTCCGGAAGCTGAACATGGCAGGGAAATTCATGCAAATACATACTCTCAACCTTGATTTTAGTACTTCACTAACAAGCTTCCTGGAGGATTGTTTTACTTGCATGCCCAATCTAATTTGCCTCTCAATGTGTGAGACAAGAGTTGCAAATCTATGGACAACTATTTCAGCACTTTCTAAACTCTCTTGTCTGGTAGAACTTCGGTTTCAGAAGTGGCAATGCAGTGATAGTGCCTCACCGTCAGCATCTTCAGGTGGAAATTTGGAGGACCAACCTGATGTTGGTCTGCCAATCAGCTGTACTGACATTGGAGAACAGTTGACTGATATTGAGGAAGAAACATATCTTAACCCAGGCACAGACGAGGCATTTGGGAATTTGTTTTCATTCAATAATATAGCTATAAATCAACCAGTTCGAAGTATGATGGAGGATTCATCTGATGACAGTGAAGTTGATTTTTCAAGTAATTGGCGGGAATTTGATTATACGGATCTGTTGGCCAATTTTTCTTCTGGTTGGAACAGGCAGGTCAATCTGCAAAATGAGGTAATCCACATGTGCACTTTCCTTATGTACTGGTCTCTAGTAATTTCAGCAGGAGGAGGCAGATGCATCTCATCGCTTAAGAAAGTGGTGTCTTTTTGTTCATTTTCAATTGATGGCATTCAGAACGAGTCATTTGAATTACAATGAAGTCCTATTTAGGAAGTCTAGCAAAGTATGATTGTTGTATCTTTTCAACTGTAATTCTTTTTAATTTTTGGCATTTCTCCTGGTCACATTTGACTGTAAAGGTTTCATGGATTATATATCTTGTTTTTCTTGTCCTTTTCTTTTTAAAGGGGAAAGGGTCTGGTCAGTTATGCTTATATGTGCAGACTTCCTGTAGTGCATGATCCCACCTTCCTTTATAATGCTGGATTATTAAATGTCTACTATAGATTGAATTTATACTATTTTCTTGTGCCCATCCAACTCTCTTCTTTTTAAAATCCTCAATAATCAAATTTCAAATTTACTTTGGTAGGTTTCTTCTGGTGCATCATTGAATCAAAAAGAAGAGTCCCTTACTGGTTCATTTGGGAGACATATTGCAGATGTTCCTTTGAAGTATATCCCTCAACATGCCTCACCAATATGCTTTGAGAAACATTATAGAGAGTACATGATAGCTTCATTACCCCATTTGAAAGTTTTGGACAACTTACCTGTCAGAAAGATTGACAGAGAAAGGGCTGCTGTTACATTTTCACAATACTTTGAGTACTTACCATACAATCGGAAGCATAAAGAGAGTGTTGTTAGTATCTTGCATAAGCGTGAAATAAAAGAAACTCGTTCTCATATACAGTCAAAAAATCAAAAGCTTTCTTATTCTTATGGAAAGTCACAATACTTTTATACCCGGTCTCTTGGTGCTGCCAAGGTGGGATCTTCTGCTTGGCCGTTCTTGCATTCACTTTTTGTATCAGGCTGTGATTTGGGTGATGGAAGTAGGAGCTTTCGCCCCAGACAATTTGAGTACCATCCGTCTCTTTCTAGTCTAATGGTGTTTGGAACTCTAGATGGTGAAGTTGTTGTGGTCAACCATGAGAATGGGAAAGTGGTTAGGTATGTTCCATCACTTGGTGCCATGAACAGTGTGTTGGGACTCTGCTGGCTCAAGAAGTATCCATCCAAGGTATGTCATACTGCATTGAGTGCGGTGAATACATACAGTGTCTTATCATTCCATGATGCTTATCGTTTGTAATTAGAAATAAGTTTGGTAATTGTATACGGCTAACTGGTTTCAGAAATGGTTAATAGTTAATTTAAAGTATTATCCATTTTGAAATGAAGTTAATTTGATCTGTACTTCTAGAGCATTCAGTTGAGTTTTTTGAGGTGATTTGCACGGTATGATGCTCATGCATGTCAACTTAGGAACATCAAATTCTAAAACAATGTGCATGCGGCTTCACAAGACCAAACTGCTTCCTAGAGGTAGCAGTTTACCGTGATAATGAAATTACTTTTGGCAACATGATCATTTAATGTTCTCTATCTATCAACTTTTTGTTAGAGCGTTTGATCATGTGCTTATCAAGTTCCTAATCATATGCCCCCTTCTGATTCTGTTTTGGTTCCTCTCCCTTTAAATGTCAGCTCATAGCAGGTTCAGATAATGGTTCGCTAAAATTGTATGACATTGAGCACATGCCCCCTACAGTTACGGGCATGTATTCAGGTGCTGGTTCAATCACCTTTGATGACTTTGACCAATTGACATCTGTTCACATTAACTCCACCGACGAACTATTTCTTGCAAGCGGATACTCAAAAAATGTTGCTTTGTATGACATCAACTGTGGAAGGCGCATACAGGTGTTCACTGATATGCACAGAGAGCATATCAATGTTGTCAAGTTCTCAAACCATTCCCCATCAATTTTTGCAACTTCTTCATTTGATCAGGATGTCAAACTGTGGGACTTGAGACTGAAACCAATACGACCTTGCTACACTACTTCAAGCTCTAGAGGAAATGTGATGGTGTGCTTTTCTCCTGATGATCACTATCTTCTTGCATCTGCTGTTGATAATGAGGTATTATTTGAATTAATTTACTGCATTTTGAGTGGTCTCGATGCATTTCCATCAAGTTGAATGTTAAACTAGGGCCCCATCAATTGTTTTCCCTTGTGCAGAATCTACCCTTAATGAAACTGAGTGATGGTGTACATACAAATTAAATTTTTTCTCCACAACATCATTTGCTAAAGCCTCTCTTTCTTGTAATGCTAGCCCATGTTTTGTGGTGATCAACATTTGGGTTGAGCCCTAATTACCTGGGGATCTAATTAGTGCTTACTGCCTATGATGACATGACTTGTCTATTATACTATGTTTGATGTAAGAGCAGTAGAATTTATTTATTAGGGCGCAGATGTGATTCATTGGGGTTTCAAACTTATGGACATGTTTCTTTTATTTCAAGCAATTCTAACAGCTAACTTCTTGGTGCTTAATTTATGCTCCTTTTGCAATTTGGGCTTGGTGACTTGCTAAATATTCATTTCCCCTCCTTCAATTATAACTCGTGCACTGACTTTATTATTATTATTATTATTATTTCTGATATTTAATAGAATTCTGGTCACTCCTTTTAAGGAAATTAGTGGAGTCTTGAGATTAACAAGTAGAAATGTATCAGGTTCGACAACTTTTGGCTGTTGATGGGAGGCTTCACTTGAGTTTTGACATAAAGCCTACAGGAAGTTCACAGAATTACACCCGTTCCTACTACATGAATGGAAGGGATTATATTATAAGTGGGAGTTGTGATGAACATGTGGTCCGTGTTTGCTGTGCTCAAACTGGAAGGCGTCTGAGAGACATATCCTTGGAGGTACATCCATATTTTCATTTAATGCTTTATATTAAACTCTTAAATGTTAAACACAGTTTTTGATTGGGATGTGGAAGCATATATAATGACAGAAATGCTATGGAGTTATTGATATCGGAGTGTATATGCCTAGGGAGGGTCGCATTTTCCTGGAACTTGTAAAATGAGCATTTGTTGTTTTCTTGCAGGGGAAAGGCTCAGGGACTTCAATGTATGTGCAGTCTTTGAGGGGTGATCCTTTTAGGGTGAGTTTACTTTTGCTACTAATTCTTAACTTGATTTTGGTTATTGAATTGTAGATTTGAATTATTTTTTTCCATTGCCCTTTCAGTTTTTGGATTTTAAGAAAAATATTGTTGTGGGAATTTTACCTCATTAAACATCTATGTTCTTTTTTATTTAGTATTATTTTACTTGTTGCTGAAACTTCTTTTTTAGCTGCCAATTTTTACTTTCTCTGCTTGGTCTCTACACCACTCTTCTACTTGGTATATTGTTAAACTACTAAGCTGAGGCTTATGCATTGTGGAATTATTAAGTGAATCTCAATTGTGTTTTCTACGCCCTTGTACACAGGATTTCAACATGAGTATATTGGCAGCTCATATGCGTCCAAACTCGAAGTATGAAATTGTTAAGGTATGGTCATTCCTTGCTCTTCATTCTTTGTAATTTGAAGTTTGTTGCCTGTTTCCCTTTTCCTTTTAAGATTTTGTAATTTTAAGGTAAAATTTGCAGGTCAATTTGCTAGCATCTTGTGACAATGCCAAAGGATACTCTAAAAGCCAGGATTCCTGCCCATCCAATAGCATGGGAGGTTGATGTGTGTGTGTGTGTGTGTGTGTGTCTGTGTATATATATATATATATATATATTTTTTTTTTTTTGGTACACAGAAAATGTACACCTTTTATATTCTTTCCATGATTGAAAGTGTATATTAATCGTCGCTTATAAAAACTGTATCTTTGATATGCTTTTCTCAGTGTAATTAAACAATTCTAGCATTAATAGTCGAGGTTATGATTTTTAACAAAAGAACCCAATGCACTATAGCGTTTGTGATTTTGATTCGAGCATTTGGGATCTCAGCATCTTAATTGTTTCTTACACAAGTATAAAAAACTGGAAGTGTTTTGATGTTAGAAAATAGAGTAAACTAGAGCTCGGCTGCTTGCGGGCCAGCCGAATAAGAAATTCTTTTCACCGTAGAAAAATAAATGTGTAAGCATAGTCAATGCATGTATTATTCTACTAAAATAAAATAAGAATTATATCAGTTAATAAATGTAAAAAATAGTTGTCAAAGTTATTCTAAGATTCAATCATAAAATTGGGAGACGTAGATTTATTTATTTTTTTACTTTATTATATGACAATTGAATATTGAATGATTTCTAATGGAATGACATCTTGGATATGTCTATTTAATTATACTAATTAATAAACTTTAAGAAAAAAAATGAAGGACCGTGGAAAAAGCATTCAATAATATTAAAGAATGTATTACAACCTTATTTGAAAATAAATTTGAAACCGAAAAGCATTCAATGAAATAATATCCCAAATACTCTTATAATTATATTAATTTATTAAGAGTTTAATCTTGAAAAATTAATTAATTAAAATGCACATAAACTGGTTTATGATTATATAAAAAAAAACATTAATTTAATGGAAGGAATCCGGACAGCTCGACAATATTTAGATTTAGATAGAAGGATCATATTACTGATCATGGGCTGACAACAACTTAGTGATCACAAGGAATATTTGAAGCTTTTGCTCATCATGCAATGAGCAAAGGCATCAACACAAGAGATGCTATGCATACACTGTACGTAGGATGGGAGCCAGCCAGCACATCAAGGAGAGTTTAGATGCTAAATTTTACTGTAAATTATTAAAACATCTGCTATTTTTAACATAAAGTATGCTCTACCATATAGCACGACAGAAGTTACTTTCGATTGCAGTATTCCTTCACAATGCAATCCACTATATATTCATGAGGTGCCGAAAAGTACAGTGAGATCCTGAAATTTTCAATTTTTACATGTAAACTAAAACATCTACTACTTCACTGTGATGAAAGTTACTGTGCAGCAAGACATGAACTAATGTGGATTGCACCGCTCCCTTGCACTGCAATCCACAATGTTCTTCACGAGGTATGAAAAAGTTTGATGTGATCATTGAAGTTTTCACGTTTTACATGTTTAATCCTTGTGGTTTTTGATTTCAATGTTTAAGTTCTCTTCACGTACGTGTTCAATCTTGGATCTTGAGAGAGCGAAGATAAAAATTCGTTGGAAAAAGGATAAAAAAGAGCGAGACACATTCCAATCATAATAGGTTCATCTTGGTATGATGGATTCGTCCTGGAGTGGAGGTGGCTTTTCTCTTTAACCATGAAAGTAGACAAGACTGTTAAGGGTTTTTTTTTTAAAAAAAAATAATAATTAGATGGTGTTTTTTTGTGATATTTTTGAAGTATTTGCATATAAAAACAAGTTTAAATTTTCATTACAAGGGTTCAGAAACTTAATTTGCTCTCTGTAGCGGGTGGAAAAAATTATAATAAATAATCGAGATTATAAATGAGTTAGGGTTTGCTCATCCCAACTAATCTAGGATCTAGAACAGTCCAAGTAGAATTTTTTTTTTAAATATCTGGCTAGTATAGTTTAAAATCTAGAATAATCTTTAAACTCAATCTACCTGGATTTAATTTTGTAAAAACACAATCTTCAAATTGTAGATTTTTTTCTTTCAAAAAGGTATTGTATAGGTTTTTTTTAGAGTTGATTTTATCAATTCGTAACCCGAAACTTGCCCTTTATCACCCCTTTACAACTATGCAAATAATATCAATGAACGTGAATCCCATTTGGGATGAACAACATTACTAATTAAAAAATGCATCGGACTTTTTTATATTTTCAGCCATGGGTCATAAAACTGGGAAATACAATTAAGGCTCAACCACCTAGATGCTATGAACCTCAATAGCGTCTGTGCCCTGATGCTATCATTTAGGTTGGTGAAACAAACACCTAGTTATGGCGCTGAGTACTCGTGGGCACAAAAGGACAAAGGAAAAGGAAAGCAGCAGTACAATCCCTTCACAAAAGGACAAGGCTGCTAGCTGAAACCGTGTAACAGATGGTCTGTATGCATGGCTGAATCCATCGCTCCCTCATAAAGTGCCAAGCAAAGCTCCAGCTGTTCAATCTATTGCCCACACCCGTATCACTATCTTTATTAATAGCTTTGCTGCTATATATTCCCACGTAATCTCTCACTGCTCTCTTCACTTCACTACCCTGATCTCTAGATACTTCCATTAATTATCATCCTTGCTTGAGGCAAAACAAAAGATGAAGAAGCTCTTCTTTGCTACTTTGCTGTTGTGTTCACTCCTCTTCAGCTCGTCTTTCTTGGAACCTGTCATGGCTAAGTCATGTAACTAATCAAAGGGCTTCGTTTATTTGAAGTTGAAATATTATTGTAGTGTTTGTTAGACTCCATCCCATGCATTTTGTGTTAATTATTTAGTAATTTTCTGAATATATACTGATGTTGGCGATATTGTCTATTGGTGTAGCTTTCTGTGCCAAGAAGTGCGATACGAGGTGCGCAAACGCTGGCATACAGGATAGGTGCTTGAAGTACTGTGGAATATGCTGCGAACAGTGCAAGTGTGTGCCCTCTGGAACTTATGGGAACAAGCATGAGTGCCCTTGTTACAGGGACAAGAGGAACTCCAAGGGCAAGCCCAAGTGTCCTTAAATCAACTTCTTAGACAGTCAAGATGTGCATGTGTTGAGAAAGATATCATGTATATGAGCTAGCAGTACTGTAAGTCTGTAACAGTTCTCGAGACTCGAATAATTAGATATGATAAGAGGACGAATCTCAGTCCTTCTTCTTCTTCGCATGCATTACTTATGGGGTTTGATTAGCATGGGTGTGGTCGTGTAATGAAGAACAGTGAATTAATGTTGCGATTTGTATAAAATAATATCTTTCTTTGCATCGTACATCATTTATTTTGTGGTTAATAACTTAATATATATGTGTGTGTGTGTGTGGCTTTTATCTGTTCATTGCTATGATTAAACTGGTATCAGAATCCCTCTACATTTCAAGATTCTCGTTTTTTTCCTCTTCTTATAATTAATTAAATCAATTAAATTTCTTTTTCTTTTTACCAGTCTTCGGAATCACGCTTTATGTTTTTTTTTAAAATTTATTTTTAAATCAATAATATTTTTTTTATTTTTTTAAATTTATTTTTAATGTCATTATATAAAAAATTTTTAATTTTTTTATAAACACTTTTAAAACATAAAAATTAAATGAATCTCATTCTATATAACTAAATCAATACATATAAATTGTTAATATAGAGACGGTAGTAACGTTCATATATGGACATGGCAGGTTAGTAGAGTGGTAGGGGTTGATTTGTCGATTGCCGATTGGCTAAAACAAAGACACCGACAGATTTATGTATACCAAGAAGGTACTGACTGTACTGTACTCTAGTAGTTAGGTCCTTGCTGGACATGCCCTTCGTACACAAATCCCATTAATAAATAAATAAACATTATACAAAAGCTAAGCTTTCAGATCAGCCCAAAATTCTAAAACGGAGGCTATTATGTGGGTTCTGAACTTGTTAAATGGACTTCACGTTGACGTGAAGGACCCAGCCCAAGCCCAACACTCGATCAAAACGGTATGCATTAAGCCATTTTCTTGCCGAAGTGCAACTGTCCAAGCAAAAAATCTCCTTGCATTTCTTTCGATTTCCCATTTTTAAAAATTCGTTTCGTGCAAGCGAGAGAGATCTCCCGAAATCATCCAACAATGGCAAACCCTAACGTTCAAGAGATTATAGAGAAGCAAGTACTTACTGTAGCGAAGGCAGTGGAAGACAAGATCGACGAAGAGATCGCAGCCTTAGATCGTCTCGATCTCGACGATATAGAGGCATTGAGGGAGAGACGCTTGCAACAAATGAAGAAAATGGCGGAGAAGCGTAGCCGTTGGATATCTTTAGGTCATAGTGAGTACACTGAGATTCCATCAGAGAAGGATTTCTTCTCTGTTGTCAAAGCTAGTGATCGTGTCGTTTGCCATTTCTATCGCGATAATTGGCCTTGCAAGGTAATACTGGAAATCATTATCACTTTCATTTATATAGTTAAAGAAAGTTTTTTTTTATTGATGTTTTAGTGTTTTAAGGAATTTCATTGTTCTTGTAGGAATTACAATCTTGGAATTTTGAGTTTTGTAGGTTTTATTTACCAAGTTTTGCCTCTCTTTTTTTATGGGAGTGGATGTTCAGGGTTTTGCTAGTCTTTGTTTCTTGACATGGGCTGCGAAGGGCAATTTATAAATAGGATCCCTGATGCCAAAACTATTATCTGTTGTGTTTTATATACTGATTCAAATACTTATGCAGTTAGTTCTCATTTAAATAGCAACATAATACCGTTGCTTAATTGCTTGATCTTGCCAGCATTGTAGAGATAATTATGCTAAAGAACTCCTAACTACTTTCTAGCTAATCGGCATGTGATGAGCTACTTTGTGTGTGAAAGTGATATTAGTATTGCCTTTACATAGACTGGGAAAAGGGGAGATTTAGGAGAAGTTCTTATGCTTTACAGTTCATTTGCAGGTGATGGACAAGCACATGGGTATACTGGCAAAGCAACATATAGAGACACGTTTTGTGAAGATTAATGCTGAGAAAAGTCCATTTTTGGCTGAGAAACTCAAGATTCTTGTTCTTCCAACACTTGCACTTATAAAGAATGCCAAAGTAGATGATTATGTGGTATGTTATTTATATATATAGCTATGTGTTGTTGACTAAATTCACTCCTTTTTTCTGCTGTTTTGAAAGTTAGACTGCCCTGTTTTTATTGTCCAGGTGGGATTTGATGAGCTTGGAGGGACAGATGAGTTTAACACAGAGGATTTGGAGGAGAGATTGGCTAAAGCTCAAGTAATCTTTTTTGAGGGTGAATCATCTCTAAATTCATCTAAATCAAGTGCACAAACCAGGAGGAGCGTGCGACAAAGCGAGAGCCATGACTCTTCAGATTCAGATTAAGTCATAGTAACCTCGTTTTGGTACAAGGAGATTTTAATCCTAGTCTCGTAGAGCATGTGTGTTACAATCTGCAAATTGAGCCACAGCTCATTTGACTCCATAGCTGTGTTGTTCGGTTTGTAGAAAGCAGATCGGATATTCTATCCTTAAGTTTTATGTTGTGCAAGTCTATGAGTCTCAGCTGCTATATTGGGGTGGCATTGTCATTTGATTCTTGTATTTGATATAAACCTTATCGATTATTCCATATTTTGAGATCCATGTTGTCTTTGGGCGTCGTCCGGTGGATGGGATTATGGCGCTGTCAACTCTTGTACTATTTGTTGTATTAGCTGAATTTCTCAAACAGCTTCCAGATGAAATTCACCGAAGCATTAATATTATGTATGATATTTTGCTTTGATGCTCCTATTTGCAAGATGCAACGTATTCACTGATGATGCATGCAAGCAGAGCACGTTTTTTCCAGTGGGTCTGTAGCCCAGTATTAAAAGCTCACAGCAAGCCCAGTAATTGTAAGTCAAAGGCCAGCTCAAAGTCTAGATTAACAGGCCCAAATGCTGATACAAGTCTTTATTAATATTAATTTATATACCTTCCATGCCTTCATTTCCCGCCATCTGCAATCACGCTACTATCAAAATTCGAAACGTCCTCACAGTCCACTCCACTCCATTAAGCACGCCTCTCTCATTCTGTTTCTTATAACTTGGATATCCCTCCAATTTTGTCACTGTAGTTGCTAGTTAATTTCTTCTATTTAAAATTTAGCTATTTCTTGGTGATCATTTCTCTTCTTCAGATTTTGTTGTTACCTCTTGAAAGTGTTACTTATTATTGAATCTTCAGACCGGCTAGAAATTTTCAGAACCCAATTAATCTGTGGGGCTATCATGATAATCGAAACCAGTGTTTTATTCTCTTCCTCGCTGTTACAAGCTCATTCTCCACTTTCGTCGTGATGTCATCATTAAAATTAATTAAATGATATTAAACTGATATATAGGAATTAGAATGATATATCTTATTGTTTTAGGTTCGTCTGGTGATTTTACATTTCCTTTGAATCTTAGCCATAAAGAGTTGTTCCACAAGTTATCCTTCGTATTGTAATATCAAACGCTGAAGACCATTAATTCAGTCTGTTTATATGTTTTAACTAGTAATGCAAGTTGGTTGGATGCTTTATTCTTTTTCCATCACAACACCTAGACTTTAGCTGAGTATGACTCTGTAGGTGGGAGCAAAACCCTGCGCTTTTCATTGATACCAAGTTGAATTATTGATCACCTAGATACACGACTAGGCATATCTTTTTCCTCCTTTCTTTCAAATAAAGTAGAGAACCGTGTTGAATGCTAGTGGTCCTTGCATTAAATGCTTCATAGACAGAATAGAAACATCTTTGTATCATCTGAGAATGGTGCTACATGAATTATTTGTGAAAATGGTGTCAGCCAACTTGAACTGATAATGAATTTCATTGTTGGCTGTTGCCCCCCGGAAACAATGATCGTGAAACAGAAAAAAGAAAAGACAAGGTTCCTCTATTATTGTTTACTTTCATGAGACAATGGCTGCGAAAGCAAAAATATAAGATGTCCCTTTCTGTATTCTTTTGCTAGCATCATTTTTCTTGCTTTGATTGCATACAGGATTTACTTTGCGATTTGTGTCCCCCCATTTTATCCATTTTGCCGTGTAATCTTTTAGCTTTATTATTATGCAGGCGTGCCGAGTTGAAACTGCTGGGCGAGTCTAGAGCTCTTTCTCTGGTGTTAGGAAACAGAAACATGGAGATTTATTCTGAGATTTCACGTGATGAGAGTGGAAAATGGGATAAGCACTGGTGGGGGAGGCGGCGGCGATGCAGTGTAAAAGTGCGCACTAGAACCGCGTAAATAAAGAAATCACGACCATCTGGAGCACTTTTAGTGAAAAAAATCTACATGCCAACAAATGCTATGGACCTGGAACTTCTGCATCCTAGGGTCCAGTACATATTCTACTTAGCTGCCTGGTTGACCAGTGCTTTCTCTTCTAATTGTCATTTTGATCTATATAAATGGCTATGTAGGCTACATGTATAATGCATTTTGTTGATGCTTGACTTGTTTCTGGGATTTCTTTCAAGCAATGAAATCATGTCATCTCTGTGCGATGTATTGGTATCTAAAAATTATTATAAAAAGCCTTCTGTCTCTATAAACCGTGAGACTTTTTGCAGCATAATCAAACAAGATTGAAGTTGCTACCTGAGTCAGCTGTTGCCTTTTCATTACTAAGCATGACTTTGCCTTACCCAGTTACCCATGCGCTCCTCCCTTCTCTACCTGCAAGACTGCATACGTGCGTTAAGTTATTCCTGCGACAAAAAAAAAAAAAAAAAGGTTTAGGTTTTCAAGAAAACCTTATTTTGCGAAATCATCGAACTTCCACTCTCAATAAAAGCAGAACATAAAATGTTGTAGAAGACCTGGACACGTGGCTTTGTCATTTGAATTTTTTTGCTTGCTTGATATAAATCCTAAGATGACCCCTTTTCAGCGTAATTATAGGAGGGAAAGAAAAAAAAAGACCTTTCCCGCCTTTATCGCCCGCCAGCCACCTGCAACGGCGCTGATATCAAAATCGACCTTAACTCCACCTTCTTAAATACGTCTTCTGTCTCTCTCTTTGAGACTTTCTATCTTCTTTAGTCACCAGGTATTTCTTCTCTCTTTACTTCACTCTTACAGAAATTGCCATGGTTACTCCAGATTCTTACTGTTAGTGCTTAGACCAGAACAACACTTGTGCATGCCTGTTAAAACAA
>Ga0325404_1002014_pt1 | contig 21606 bp, 14 predicted proteins | sample PopdelMetagenome_18_FD_205664 | JGI IMG/M metagenome (GOLD analysis project Ga0325404, IMG submission 205664) | Populus deltoides microbial communities from Bellville, Georgia, United States - Xylem-Control-R1 | ecosystem: Host-associated > Plants > Phyllosphere > Stem > Wood/Secondary xylem...
CAGCTTATCCACTACTGCAGAAGGAGATAAGGATCAGGCTAAGATCACTTCAAGTGTATCTCAACTTTCATAGTGTATCCCTTTCCCATTTGTATATAATTATCTCCTACTATAAATATAAGAACAATGCCTGTGTTATGGCATTGCATTAAACATATTATAACCTTTACATGGTATCAGAGCCCACCTGACTTACGTCAAAATCTCTCTTTTTCCTCCCTCACCATGTCTGCAATAGCAACCCTCTCCTCCACTCAAACCCCTCCTTTGATCACCTTCACCAACTTCAATCCTGTTAAACTTACTCGGGACAACTATCCGTTATGCCTCCCTCAAATTGTTCCTCATCTTAGAGGTGGAAATCTCTTCGGGTACGTAGATGGCACTACTCCCCCCCCCCACCATCCACTGTTTCTTCCATCATTGATGGTGTTACTATCACTTCTCCAAACCCTGCCTTCTTACATTGGACCATGCAAGATCAAATCATTCTTGGTGCCATAAATTCCACTCTCATCGAAAAAATGCTCACTCATGTTACACGTTGCACCACCTCCAAATCTGCCTGGACAACATTGGAGACACTATTCACTTCCCAATCTCGTGCACGCACCATGCAGGTTCACTATCAATTGGCCACCTTAAAAAAAGGAAGCTCCTCTGTTGCTGACTACTTTCAACGGTTCCAGTCTCTCACTGACTCCTTGGCTACCGTGGGTCAGCCTGTTAATGATTTTGAAATGGTGGCTTTCCTACTTGCTGGGTTAGGACCCGATTATGATCCCTTCGTAACGTCAGTTACAACTCGTGTTGAACCCCTGTCTGTGGAAGAAATCTATGGCCATCTCCTCTCTCATGAACTCAGACTTGAGCACCATCACTCATCCATTGACCTCTCTATCACTGGGGCTCACTATGCTGCCCGTGGAGGAAATTCTTTCCGACCTCATCGTAGCGGCTACAACTCCATCCTTGGTGCCCCACCTTCTGGAAGGGGGCCTTCACGACCATATTCCAACCGACAGTCACGTGGCAGGGGGCGCAACACTCACTTCTTTCCTGGCCGTGGCTCTTCTCCTCGCCCTGTTTGCCAAGTTTGTAACCGTGTGGGACACATTGCTCTTGATTGTTGCAACCGCTACAACGAGTCCTTCTCCAGAGACTCCCTTCAGCCACCATAGGCCTACCTTTCAGCTCCTTCTCATGGTCCTGATCTCAATTGGTATCCAGACTCCGGTGCAACTCATCATGTCACTTTTGACATAAAAAACCTTAACCTCAAATCTGAAGAATTCCATGGCCCTGATCAGATACGAATTGGCAATGGTAAAGGGCTGTCTATTCATCATATTGGACACGCCCGTCTCTTTTCTCCAACTCTTCACTTTGACCTTCTTAATGTTCTTCATGTTCCTCAAATTTCCAAGAATTTATTATCGGTTCATAAATTCACATCTGATACTAACACCTTCTTTGAATTTCACCCAAATTATTTTCTTTTAAAGGATCAACGTTCGAAGAAGTTGCTGCTTCACGGCCCGAATAGTCATGGTCTCTATCAATTTCCATCTTTTAAACAATTGGTGAGCATGTCTCTCTTCCTCAGTGGCACTCACGGCTTGGCCACCCTTCACTCAAGCTAGTCAGAAAAATTCTCTCCTCCTTTCAACTTCCAGTTTCCAATTCCACAATCACTGATCCATGCTCCGCATGCCTCAGCTCCAAGTCCAAACAATTACCATTCTTTGTGTCTCTCTCTCGCTCCACCTGTCCTTTAGAGCTCATCCATACCGATGTTTGGGGTCCTGCTCCCATATGCTCTAAATCTGGTTTTAAATATTATGTTTCCTTTTTAGATGATTTTAGTCGATACACTTGGTTGTATCCCATTTATTGTAAGGGTGATGTCACTAGAATTTTTTAAAAATTTAAAAATTATGTTGAATGCTTTTTCAAGGAAAAAATTCGTACAGTCCAATCTGATTGGGGTGGTGAATATCATCCCTTTCACACACTCCTTCAATCTCTCGGTATCTCCCATCATGTCTCTTGCTCATGCACACATCAACAAAATGGCAAAATTGAACGCAAACATCGACACATTGTCGAAACAGGCCTAGCCTTACTTTCTCACGCCAAAGTTCCTCTCCAATTTTAGGAAGATGCATTTTCTATAGCATGTTATCTTATTAATCGCTTGCCCACCCCTGTGCTCCGAAATAATTCACCTTTTCACACTCTCTTTCATCGTGAACCTGATTATTCTTTCTTACGCACTTTTGGTTGTGCATGTTGGCCAAATTTACATCCTTACAATAAAAATAAACTCCAACCACGGTCTCTACCGTGTCTTTTTTTAGGGTATAGTCCCCTTCATAAAGGGTACAAATGCCTTCACTTATCATCAAATAGAGTTTATATTTCTCAGGATGTAGTATTTAATGAAAACTCTTTTCCATGCACGTCTGCTTCTCCTACATCTTCTTTGTCCCCTAACATATCTGTGCAGGTATTCAACAATCCAAGTCCATTACTCATTCCTCATGAATATCAGCCCACGGTAGCATCTTCTTTGGACATTCCATCCTCAACAGAAAATCATCCTACGGACTCTTGATATAACACCATCACCCAATCACTCATTATCCATTTCAGATTCATTAAACCCCCCCTCCCCCACCTGATCTTTCCTACCCAACTATCCCAGACACCAGCTCACAGACAGCCCTCCCCTCATCAACTCACCCCATGACCACACGTGCAAAGAACCTCATCACCAAACCAAAAATTCATACAGAAGGCACTGTCCGTTATCCCTTACCCCGAGCTTTTCTTACTGAATCTAATCAACTAGCCATGGAACCCACTTGTTACTCCACTGCCATGCAACACCCATGTTGGAGAAAAGCAATGAATACTGAGTTTGATGCATTACTGCAAAGTCAAACGTGGACTTTAGTCCCCCCTCCGGAAGCATCAAATGTCGTTGGCTGTAAATGGGTGTTCCGGTTAAAACAAAAGGCAAATGGCTCCATTGATCGCTACAAAGAACGACTTGTAGCAAAAGGTTTTCACCAACAACCTGGACTAGATTATGGTGAAACTTACAGCCCTGTGATAAAACCAACTATGGTACGTCTGGTACTCTCTCTTGCTCTTTGCAGTGGCTGGCCTATCCATCAGATTGACATACAAAATGCATTCCTACATGAAACGTTAACTGAGGTTGTCTATATGACACAACCGCCTGGCTTCATTCATCCCCAACACTAGTCTCATGTCTACAAGCTGCATAAAGCCTTATATGGCTTAAAACAAGCCCCACGGGCTTGGTTTTCACGGTTAAGCTCCAAGTTGATTCAACTTGGTTTCGTCAGCTCACGGTCAGACACTTCCTTGTTTATTTCTCGCTCCACTGATTATCTCATGTTGGTATTAATATACAACGATGACATCATTATCACATGCTCCAGTCATGCTGCTATTCAGTCACTACTTCGAGAATTACACAATGACTTTGCAGTCAAAGACTTAGGGCCACTGAACTATTTCCTTGGTATTCAAGTTATGCCATGCAATCAGGGAATCATACTATCACAGCAGCGATATATTATGGACATTCTCAAACGAACAAAAATGGCAGATGCAAAGCCGATCAGCTCTCCAATGGCTTCCTCTACTCATCTCTCCAGTTTTGAAGGTGATCTCCTTTTGGATCCTACTCTGTACAGAAGTGTCGTTGGCGCCCTTCAATATGTCTGCATCACACGCCTAGATATTTCCTTTTGTGTAAATAAACTATCACAGTTTATACACAAACCAACCGACCTTCATTGGCAGTCTGTCAAACATCTACTTCGATATCTCAAGCAAACAATCCAACATGGACTTCACTTTTATGCTTCCACATCCACTAATCTCCAGGCATTCTCTGACGCTGACTGGGCAGGAAGTCGTGATGATCGACGATCCACTGGGGGTTATTGCATTTTTCTTGGCAGGAACTTAATATCATGGAGCTGTCGCAAACAGCAAACAGTTGCCCGATTAAGCACTGAAGCCAAATACAAATCACTAGCAAACACTGTTGCGGAATTGTCTTGGCTCAGGTTATTATGTTCTGAAATTGACATTCGTATATCTCAACCTCCAGTATTATGGTGTGACAACATCGGTGCCACCTATCTATCTGCAAACCCAGTATTTCATGCAAGAACGAAACATATGGAAATTGACTTCCACTTTGTACGTAATATGGTAGCCAAGAAACTTCTCTCCATCAAGTTCATCTCCAGCAAAGATTAACTCGCTAACATCTTCACCAAGCCACTCTCTTCCTCACGATTTGGTGTTCTGCGTTCCAATCTCAACGTTCTTCCCATACCGTTGTGCTTGAAGGGGCGTATTAGAGACCTATTCCAACCCACTAACAATATAGTTAATCTCAGCGTATCCACTAATGCAGAAGGAGATAAGGATCAGGCTAAGATCACTTCAAGTGTATCTCAACTTTCATAGTGTATCCCTTACCCGTTTGTATATAATTATCTCCTACTATAAATATAAGAACGCCTGTGTTATGGCATTGCAGTAAACATTATAACCTTTACACAAATCAAATTCGTATAGGCAGTAATTATGTGAATCTGATCAATTATAGGAGTCATATCAAATCTTGTACAAAATTACTACACTTTCTTAGAATAGGATTGTTATCTATTCAGAGCTTTGTCTATTCAGGGCACTGCCTATTTAGAGCTCTGCCTATATATTTCCTCCTACAAGGAGAAGAATACTAATGAAAAATTCAGCTAGTAGACACCATTGCTTTCTACATGGTATCAAAGCCTAATTAATCAAACACGAATCCTATACTACATGACGAACCTCAACCCCATTGTTCCCGTTCCACAAAATAGCCAAACATCACCTATTATTATTCACCAAGACAATTCTGCATTCCCTGCCAGCATCATATTAGATGAAAACAATTATCCATTATGGTCTCAACTAATGGAGATGCGTATTGATGCTCATCACAAAATCGGATATCTCACTGGAGCAGCAAAAAAACCCGAACCTGAAGATCTCATGTTTGCAACATGGATCACTGAAATTCAAAAGGTGAAAAGTTGGCTTATTGATTCAATGAGTCCGTTATTGATGCAGCGATTTATTCGCCTATCCACAGCTAAGGAAATATGAGAGGCTGTGTCGAAGACCTTCTATGATGGTTCAGATGAAACACGTCTATTTGAATTAAATCAGAAATCTTTCTCTATCAAACAAGAGGGTAGACCTGTGTCCATTTATTACAATGAGCTAGTGGCTCTTTTTCAAGAAATTGATCACAGAACTGCCTCTTAAGGAGAGACAGTTGAAGAAGTGGTCCAGCTGAATTCAACAATGCATCGACTTCATGTTCATATATTTCTGAGTGGCCTTGATTCTGAGTTTGAGCAAGTCCGCAGAGAAATATTACGCAAAGATCCAAAACTGGACTTGGAGAGTACATACGCATGCATAAGGAGGGAGTTTCAACAAAGACAAACCATGGGGAACTATCGAACAACCAGTGAGCACTCCGTGCACTCTGCCATGTTTACAAACCAACCCCGTCAAGGACCAGCTTCTGGAACAATGAAGAACCGAAATAATTCATCTGCTAGAAAATACACAGGCCTTGTCTGTGGGCATTTTGGTGAATCGAGACACTCAAAATAAAGGTGTTATGAGATCATTGGTTATCCTGAATGGTGGGATTTCTCAAAGAAACCAAGGAAGAAATTTGCAGGAAAAGCCATGATGACCACGGCTGAAGCTCAAACTACCACTGCTGATAAACTGCCTGCTGCTGATAACCTTCCGCCGACTGTTAATGTTGCTCACTCTAGCAGCACTGGTAAGGAAAATACATTCTCTGCAATTACTAAGGATAATAATTGGATAATTGATACAGGTGCATCAAATCACATGGTTAGAGACACTAGTCAGTTACAATCCCTTCACTCTTCTACACATTCTTTTATTTCCACAGCTAACGGAAGTACCTCTCCTACTGTTGGGGAAGGCACTGTCATCTTAACTCAAAATCTCACTTTAAACTTAGTTCTAGTTGTCCCATCCGTTGAACATAATCTGTTGTCAGTTGGCCAAATTACTTCTGCTCTTAATTGTACAGTAACCTTCTGGCCGTTATTCTGTGTGTTTCAGGACATTCTGACCCGGAAGATTCTTGGTTATGGTGTTAAATGTGGCAAACTCTATTATTTAGAACTTACAAAAAATGAAGGATAGAGATTCGGACAAGCATATCAAACTAGAAGTTCAGATACAGATCGAGCCACAATATGGTTATGGCACCGACGATTGGGACATCTTTCCTTTGGATATCTTAGAAAATTACAACCACATCTTTTTAACGTAGTTCATGATTCTTAGTTTCATTACAATATTTGTGAAATGGCTAAAAGTCATCGTATTACTTATTTACCGAGTTTGAATAAAATTTCAGAACCTTTTACCGTTATACATTCTGATGTATGGGATCCTATAAAAATCTCTACCATATCGAAAGCCCATTTTTTTTATCACATTTATTGATGAATGTACTAAAATGACTTGGATGTCTTTGCTACACAAAAAAAAATGATGTTTTTACAGCTTTTCAGGAATTTCATCGTATGATGGGTACTCAGTATCAGAAACAGATTTGTAGTTGGCAAACTGATAATATTATGGAATTCCTAGATACCTCTATTCAGAAGTATATATATCACTACAGAATTCGGCATCAAACTTCATGTACTTATACTCCACAACAGAACGGGTTGGTCGAATGAAAAAACAGGCAAATTTTAGAAGTGGTCCGTGCCTCTCTCTTTGGCATGCACATGCCGCGGTCCTATTGGGGAGAAGCTGCAAAGTCTGTTGTATATCTGATCAATCGAACACCTTCTCGGGTGATAGATTTTCAGACACCTTAACAACGGATGCAATCCTTATTGTCCACCCCGCACCTTCCAAACCTTGAGTCGAGAGTGTTTGGGTGTACTGTTTATGTTCACATTTCAAAAATGTTACGAACCAAACTTGATCCATGTGCCACTCGATACGTTTTTGTTGGATATTCAGACTTACAGAAAGGGTATAAATGCTATGATCCTCACACTCAAAAGTTACACATCACATTAGATGTCTCCTTCCGTGAGACTGAATCAAAAGAAGGTTCCATCATTTCCTTTCAGGAGGAGCAATCCAGCAATGAACATTTGCTCCAAGAGAGTGACAGGAACGAATTTGTTGAGTTGGAAAACATAATTAAACAGTTTGGGAGCAGCGGTACTAATGAGAAGTCACGGGGCAGAAGCACTGATGAAGACTCACAAATAAATATAGAATTGCCTTTGTTAACACCATTAACCAACGAATCTTCTTAGAATGCTGAATCCCAGGTACTCCTCCAACCTATATCAGATGAGTCAAATTTATCTACTGATATTTCTTATGCCTAGGATGTTCCTCCTGCTACTGCAGCCCCAAGATGTTCCCAAAGATCAAACAAGGGTGTCCCAAAGAAACAGTATGAACTCGATCATAGGGTCAATATCCAATATCCAATCAACAATTATGTCTCTAACCATAGGTTGTCTGAATCATATGTGCTTACTGTTAATCAATTATCCAATATATCCATCCCTAGTAATGTGCAGGAAGCTTTGACAGATCCAGCTTGGGCCAATGCAGTAAATGAAGAAATGCAAGCTCTGCAAAAGAACTCAACTTGGGAACTTGTCTCCCTACCTGAAGGAAAGAAGACAATTGGGTGTCGATGGGTGTTCACTGTGAAACTTAAAACTGATGGCAGCATTGACAGGTATAAAGCCCGGTTGGTTGCAAAGGGGTATACACAAAAATACGACATGGATTATACTGAGACTTTTGCACCGGTTGCCAAGCTTGACACAATTCGTATTCTCATATCTATAGCAACCAATCGGGAGTGGCCTTTGAAACAGTTTGATGTGAAAAATACGTTTCTCAATGGGGACTTAGAAGAAGAAGTGTATATGGACTTGCCACCAAGTATGCAGTGCAAGTCTGAAACTAGGAGCAAAGTCTGTTGTTTGAAGAAATCTCTATATGGGCTGAAACAGTCCCCTAGAGCTTGGTTTGGGCGGTTCTCATCTGCAATGACAGCATTCAATTATAAACAGAGTAATGCAAACCATACTCTGTTTATAAAGCACCAAAATGGGAAGGTAACAGCCTTTATTGTTTACGTGAATGACATGGTGTTAACAGGTGATGATCCAGAGGAGATGCAATTGTTACAGGAACATTTAGCTGCTGCATTCGAAATGAAAAGCCCGGGGCAACTCAGATACTTCTTAGGCAATGAAGTCACCAGATCAGCTCACGGGATTTCCATGTCACAACGCAAATATATGCCTAATCTGCTGACAGAGACTGGCATGCTTGCTTGCAAACCAGCATCAACCCCTATGGACATCAATCACAAGCTCGGTGTATTTCCCAATCAGGTTCCAACAGACATGGGCCGCTATCAACAGTTGGTTGGTCAACTGATTTATTTATCCCATACAAGACCAGACATCGCCTATGCCGTCAGTGTCGTAAGTCAATTTATGCATGACCTAGCGAAGAACATTTGCAGGCAGTGAATAGAATTTTGCGATACTTGAAGGGTACTCCAGGCAAAGGTTTGTTATTCTCAAAACATGGGGTCTCTAGCATTGAGGGATATACCGATGCTAATTGGGCTGGGGATCAAACAACCAGAAAATCTACATCAGGCTACTTCACTTTTGTCAACGGAAATCTGGTTACATGGCATAGTAAGAAGCAAAAAGTGGTGGCCCGGTCGAGTGCGGAGGCAGAATTTCGAGGTATGGCTCATGGGGTATGTGAATTATTATGGATTCAGAGGGTCCTAACAGAATTAGGGATTCACTATACAGACCCGATGACTCTACACTGTGATAATAAGGCGGCCATTTTCATTGCGCATAATCCTGTTCAACATGACCGCACGAAGCATGTTGAAATTAATCGTCACTTCATCAAAGAAAAATTAGATCAGAAACTCATACAATTTCCCTTTGTCCAGTCAGCATAGCAGTTAGCTGATATTCTTACCAAGATCGTTTCAGGGCTGGCATTTCAGAGAGTAATTACCAAATAGAGCATGACTGATATCTATGCTCCAACTTGAGGGGGAGTGTTGACATGATTAGTTGCGATTCTGTAATCTGATTAATTATAGGAACTAGATTAAATATTATTTTGTAATCTGATTACTGCCTATTCTGATCAAATCTCGTATAGGCAATAATTATATGAATCTGATCAATTATAGGAGTCATATCAAATCTTGTATAAAATTACTACACTTTCTTAGAATAAGATTGTTACCTATTCAGAACTCTGTTTATTCAGGGCACTGCCTATTTAGAGCTCTGCCTATATATTTCCTTCTACAAGGAGAAGAATACTAATGAAAAATTCAGCTAGTAGACACCATTGTTTTCTACAATTTACATGGTAATTTTCACTTGCAGATTAAGCCATAATTTTATAGTGTTTAATTAACTATAAATTACACTTTCGAATTACTAGGATTCACAATAATCTGTGTACGGCTAAACAAAAACAACTCAATCTTGCTTTTAGTTTAAAAAATGAGTTTAAGATTCATAAACTAGAAAGGTAGGTGTTTGTGTGTGGTAGAAGAGCCCATCTCATGACTTAAAATGAGAATATTTATCTTGGGAAGATGAAGATAAAGATGAAGATGAAGCGTAGCCTATCATAATAGCTCGTCTGCAAGAGTGGTCAGTCCATGTTTGCGTAAAGCTAAGATGCTTAGTTTGGGAAGCAAGTAGTTGAATTTGGTAAGGAAATAATAATCATGATTGGTATGGTTGGCTCCAATAAAAAAGGATAGTGTGAGAATAATATTTGGATGCCAACTTTATGTGTTATGTACAAATTAACTTTTATGCGTATTCTTTTTTTTATTATATATTAATTTTTTATTCGATGGATGCATGGTGAAATCCAGGTAAACTAATTCTAGTGAGAATATATATTTATGTTAATGTGGATAAAAATATCTATCAGGAGAATATAATAAAGAATAATCTAATAAAATACAATAATAGCTTAATGCAATTAATTAGAATATTCACATGGATAAATAAGAGACTGAATTTAAAAGATAAAAATAGATTAAGCTAGTTCTTTTAGTTTTTTTTTTTTAGAGACTGTCTGGAAACGCGGTGCAAATCATGTTTTTAATAAATTTATTTTTTTATTAAAACTTAATTTTTTTGTGTGTTTTGGATCGTTTTGATACGTTGATCTTAAAAATAATTTTTTAAAAATAAAAAAATTATTTTAATACATTTCAGCACAAAAATTATTTTAAAAAATAATCATAACTACACTTCCAAATAAATCACTATCTTGAAGAAAAATCTCTGACCTTCTAAGCCAACAAAACACGAGTTAAGTAATTAAAGTATGAAGAGAAATCTTGTCGGAATTGTTTTTGTGCGTATACACGAACATCTTCCTTGTAAGAAACTACAAATAATGACATTTAAGTCATCCTTGCCATGTAGACAACGCGGTTGCTCAAGTTTTTAATCATTTCAAATATTTTATCACATAGAAAAAACACATATTTATACAATAATTGGCAAAAGCAAGCGTGTAAAGCTAATTTCAATTTATATATAAACAAATTTATATATATATATATATATATTGAAGAATTGTTTTTTAATTAGGAAAACAATATGCGAAGTTACATAAAATTAAATTCATACACAACAATCTTATTAATATTATGATGTAGAAATAATTAGTGAATACATGCTATTAATTTGGGATAGTTGATGTGGCAAGGATTGAGTGGTACTGCTGCATACGTGATTTATATATCATGTGACAAGGAAAAGGTTTCTTAAACTCACGGAGGAGGAGCTAGCTAGAGACTTGAACACAATTAGTAATTAATTCATATATATATAATCATGGGAGAATCTCAAATATACCCCTTATTTATTGGATTAGTATCAATTTCATCTCCAAATATTTTTTATATCAATTTTGTTCTTAAGTAATTTGAATTTATGAATTAAGTCCTTCAATTATAATTCTTTGAGAATATTAAGTTTTCTATTTGTACATGTACTCTTTTTATAACTAATTAAAAAGAAAAGAAAAGAAAAAATAGAAGTAGCTAATTCAATCAAATAATATTGTGTGCTCAAATTATGAAGATATTATGCGTTCAAACACTAACAATTTTTTTTCATTTGATTCTTCTGTACAGTACTAAATTGTTCCTTCTACGGAAGATTTGATTTTTCTATAAAAGGCATCTTGATTAAACCACTAAATTTGCCAGATAACTTCCTATATTTAGCTTCCTCCCTCCTTGACCTTAGCCTCCAAGCTTTTAATTTTAGATTTACTCTCCTTAATTTCTAGATTATTGTCTTGTAAATACGGTATAAATCCCTACCTGTATGTATATATATAAACCCAGTTAAAATCCAGAAATTAACCTTCAATATTTTTCTCGCAGAGCCCGTCCCTTCAGTTTGAGAACACGTTATTTCAGGTATTCTTCCCCTCTCTCTTGATGTATCTGCTGATCATATCAATTCTTTGGAACGTTGGTTGATGTTGATATTGTTCTATAAATTGCTTGCATATATACTTTGATGGATATCCTTGCAAATTACCAAGACATGGATAGCAAGATTCATCCATATATCTGCTAAGATCATTGAGGACAAACCATCTAGCAGGTTGTCCAAGACATCCACAAAATATTATTCAGCACTCTCAGATCCATTGCTTCTATTGTTTTTTCTTAATTATGCGAAGAAATGGCCCAAAGACATTGAAAACTTCCTCCCGAGGACGGCAAATATTGCTTGGTCTCGGGCACCGAAACCTGCATTTAGCAAAGATCCGGCTGCTGAGATTTTATTACTTTGTTCCCTTTAATTACCTGAATGTTTACAGAATTTATCTTTACCTGGACGGCAAATAACATGCCCTCGCGAAGACGGCACCCTGATTTGGCTAGCCTTGCATGTTAAGAGATCGTTAGATTACTTATGTATATTAACGCCAAATTGGAATAGCATTTTCTGTGAGATATTTGCTTGTTTTACCTTCGTGGCCTCACAGTTGTTTTACAAAAATATTTATGTGTTTTTAGGTACTAGAAAGCTGTATAAATAAAAAATCACTACTTGTTGACTTGCACCGAGGGGCAGTTTCAAATTTTATCCCAAACGGTGTTTTTAAATAATTTTAAAAAATAAATTACTTAAAATTAATTTTTTTAATGTTTTTAAATAGATTTGATGTGCTGATGTCAAAAATAATTTTTTTTAAAATAAAAAATATATTATTTTGATGTATTTTCGAGTGAAAAACACTTTGAAAACACACAGTTACGACACTCTCAAACACCCCTCATAGACAAGAAGAGAAATATAATAAGATTTGTTATAAGTTAAAATATTCAAAGAACAAGAATAATAAGAAGATATAAAAAAATATTTAGTTTTTATTTATATATGTCAAAAAGTTATTACAATTCTTTATATAGAAAAAACTAAAAAACCCGTATTTCTACTAAATAGAAAAATAAAAACAAGAAAACTATTTTCTTTAAATAGAAAAATTTTAAAAACCTAATACTAGTGAATAAAAAACTAAAAACAAATTCTAAATTAGAGAAAAAATTTAAAAAAAAAAAGATTATTTGATATCAATCAGTGCATTAATGTTTGATATAAATGTGTATGTATTTAATATGAATGTTTGATTTTTTTTAAGAATTTTTTATATCAATACCTCAGACCATGAAAAAAAAAACATTAAAAATTATTAATTTAATATATTTTTAAACCAAACATATTTTTAAAATACATCTAAATATAGTTTTAAATACAAAAATAAATGATGCCAAGATAACGTTTTCGTGTGATAAATGGAATCGCATTAATATCTAGTGCATGATTAGTATTTTTTTTTTTTTAGATAATCACCGAGAGTACAGTTACTAGTATTAATGTTGAAAATAAAAATGTTTCATATGTAGTTGTCATAACCATTTCTGTACATACCTATTAGAAGAAATTTTTTTAATTTTTTAGTTGGGATTTAGAAGTTTTGAGTTTTGAATAGGCTATATATACTACTAATGAACTCATAATATATATAGAAGGTTTATTTCCTTGGTTTGTGTCGAGGATCCTAGATCTGCCCTGATCTACGGCCCTCCATTTGTGCACTCTTTGATCCTCAATTATAGAAGCTTTTTTAGCTAATTCCTTCTATTTCTCTTGTAATCAACATTTATGTGTAATACGTTATACACTCTGTAAATAAGTATATATATATATCTGCAGAACTCTCACCAAAGAGCGAGTGCGGTGGTTTTTCTTAACATTGTCAGTTTGCAACATGCCAACACTCGGGAAGACCTCTCCATCTCTACTCTTATTGCTCCTGGCAACACTCTTCCATCTCTCACATGGTGATGTGGGCACCTGTTCCCACTACAGACCCCCATATTTACGTGAGTGCCCAGTACTGCTACATGTACAAACATATGACTTCCATAACTGAAATTCGAAAGCTTCTCCCTCCTAATCCCTGACATTTTTTTTATGGGGTGATTGTGATGCAGCCACTGCCTGTTATGGGAATTCATCGTCGCATTTCCCATCAAGCAATCTGTTTGCCGCGGCCGGCGAGGGAATATGGGACAATGGCGCCGCCTGTGGAAGACAGTACCTGGTGAGATGCATCAGTGCAGCTGTCCCGAGAACTTGTCTTCCAGACCAAATCATCCAGGTTAGGATTGTTGATCGAGCACAAACATCAAGGTCAAGGCCTTCATCGAATGGGGCTACGATAGTCCTCTCTTCTACCGCTTTTGGCAGCATCGCAGATCCTTCGGCAAGATTGGTTAACGTAGAATTCCAACAGTAAGTCATGCTTGTCTTGTCTTTCTCTCAATCTTAGATTTTTCCATTTCGAAAGGAACATAACTAAACGTACGTACGTGGCATGTTTTGGTGTGCAGGGTTTGAAGAAGAAGAAGAAGAACAGTTGTTTCTAGATAACGCGCAAGGGGTTGAGATTAAGTCAATGTGATGAGTTACGTGGGTTAGCTAGCTAGCTATTCTTATTAATTTGTGACTTTTCAACTTGTTCATTGAATTGAATATTAAGCATATTATTAATAAAGTACTTTTCTTTTTTCTTGAGGACACTTCTTCGTTTCTTCTTCGTTTCCAGAATTGAAGAGTATGGAGGAAACCTTTTAATTGACAAATTCTAGTGTAAAGAATGTAACAACCTCGAGAGAGAGGGGGTGGATCGGAGTAAAATGATTAAAACACAGGGCCTGACTTGAGAGAATAAATCTAAAACAAAGAGTCAAGCTGACTCGAAAGAAAAAAAGAAGAGAAAATAAAATCCTAGCCGTCGTTTTTATTTTTTTATCTTATTCCTCTTTCAATTCACAGCCAACCTTCACCAATAAGCGCCACCACTCACTCTCCGCCAGCCACCAGCTCCTGCTGTCTACGTCTCTTCTCCGTGCTGTTCTCCTTTATCCTCCTTCTTTGACGAACAACAGCTTTTATACGCGTGAACAAAGTTGTTAAAAATATTTTTTTAACATGATGTAAAAAATATAATATATATTTAGATTATAAATTTAAATAGTAAAATTATAAAATTATAAATAATTTTTTAACTGATAATTTTAGCCAAGAAATTAAATTATATTAAAATTAGATAAAGTAAGTTAATAATATTATAATCAATAAATCAATAAGTGATCTAAATAAAATGAGAGATATATATAGTATTAATCAATAAATTAATAAGATAAAGAAATAATTATTATTCAAAATAATTATTCAATTAAATAAGTAAATAAAAAATAAATAAAAAAGTATTCATGTTAAAATTCCTCCATGTAGCTCGAATCATCAATTTTCACATATTCTTAGCAGATTTGAGTCTTGATTTCAAACATGTCGTTCTCTCTTGTCTGGATGAATTATTGAGCATATGATATATGGTTAAAAAGCTTTAGATATCTAGTTTCCAAATCAACTTTAATTGCAACAAAACTCCACCAGTAGCTCCAGATATGTCTCAAATAATACACGAAGGTCTACTTTGACATATTTGACAAAATTCGTCTACTAACTTTGACTCGCTGAAATATTATGTCCTCAAACTCCATTAATTTGACCAGAAAATTTACCACAATATATATAATTTCATATGTCTAATGTTTCCCTGTAAAATTTCAACTCTATCCAATGTACGGTTTGGAAGATATGTCCAATCTCGCAAAACTAATTAACAGACATTTTAAAGTCAAATTTGGACATGACTTGGTTCATATCACAAATTTAGTAAACTCGTAAAATCAAACCGAGTTTATTAAGTTTACTGATTTTGCACGAGTTAAGTCCAATTTTACTGGTTTTTGAGTTTTTAGTCTGATTTTGCATGTTAGATACATGTTGACTCGTAAAATCGTACGATTTTACAAGTTAACTCGTGATTTTAACAACAATACACGTGACCACCATCATTCGAAATCAAAAAAATAAAGGGGGATTGTATAAATAAAGGATTTCAATGTAAATTACTTTATTTGAAACATCTGTATCTTAGTGTCAAAGTTAATAAACTCATATAGAATATAAGCATTAGAGAATCACAAGAACCCAATTATTACTAGCTTTCGAGACTTACTCAAGAACATGACTTGATTAGCACTCAGAATAAGGGGAGTTAGTTTGTATGATAAATTAATGGACCATTTTGTATATATTATCTTATTTTTGGATGCATAAAAATCTTGACATTTTCTCTTAAAATGTGGATTAATTTGTTAATTTGATTTTACTTTTTTTGATGAACAAAAGTTTCAAACTATCTTCCTAAACTATATGGATAAAATGAAAAATTAATTTTCATATTTTTAAATGGATGAAATTTTCAACTTTTATTTCTAAAGTAGTTGGATTAATATATTTTAAGTCATCATATAATAAGGTCCAATAATTTATCATACAATCATAATTACAACAATCCAGTGATGTTTTTCATAAATAAGAACATGTTTTCAAGACTTATCCCTATATTTAGATTCTAATAAAAATTAGATAAAACCCCCAATATGAAAAAGTCATGTCCAAATGTCTCAACCTTTAAGATAGATAAACTCCTTTTAAAAATGAGAGATATTGAAATGATTATTAAATTATTGTTTAGCATAAAAGAAATCAACAACTATTGTCATCAATCATAAAATAACAGTCTATCCGATTAATTGTTTCTTATGTCTTCAAATATTTATACAAGTTTTTTTTTAGTTTTTAGGGAGAGGAAGACAAATAATAATTATATTTTTTAAAGCTCAATTTCTATAAAGGGCCTACATTAGATCAATTCTTGGAAAATGAAAGAAAGAAAGAGTTCAGACCTAGCATTATCACTCTAATAAGATCAACTCCTCAAAAGGTGAAATGAATCAATTAACTTTCTTGCTTAAACCAACTTTACAATTCGTACACCCTAGCACATGACTTCTAGTTTCTACAGTACAACTCACTACGTGGACATGTTTTTCTGGCCCTCCATCAACTCAGATCACCCTAGAAGTACCTTGATCTTTCACTCGAAGCATGTCTACTTGAAAAAAAAAACTTATAACTTTTATCAAATCAACCAAGTTAGACAAGTCATTACCATAAAAAATAAATGTTGAACAACTCTAAACCCATTTTATCTCTCATGTTAAGAGGATATGTGAAAAAGGTTAGTGCAAGTCGATATCATTTGATTGAAAAGTGACTGAAAGCTATTAACATAACAGATTTGTATATATAGTCTTTTTTAGTCTATTAAGATGTGTATGGTACTTGATGTTATAATTTGTAAAGGCTTCGAGGTGTCATAATTCAACAAGTATACTAGATCTCAATGCCCTAATACTCATTTGAGGCTCTATTGTGCTAAAATAGTTGAGGTAATTCATGCTGATAAATTATTAATGCATTTCTTATATTAAAGCTTGATAGACCTGCTCTTAGTTGGTGTATGAGTCTTGATAAAATCAAATTCAATAAGTTGAATGTTTTACCAAACACTACTAACTAAATCTAGAAATGGCCTCTAATAGAATAACCTTGTAGAGTATAGACAAAGAGCCAATGAAATTGTAAAAGAATAAGCTTAAATATGGAAGACATTGTTATTCATGTCAACCTTCCTCTATCTAAAAAGAAAATGATCTTTATCTCATGAATACTTCTAAGGCTCCTTAATTTAGATATATGATTTGCAATACTTCAAAGCAATATTTAGGTATGGTAGTTGAAGTTGAAAGGGTCGAATGGAGATATAATATTATTGGGATAGAGAAATTCAAGTTGGCTTTTAAAAAAGTGAATGGAGATATCATTAATATCAGATAATAGGTACCCAAATCTTGTAAATACAGTCATATTACTCCATTAAAACTTTTTATGTCCTCATATAATTTGGGACTACATTGCATCTTTTAATGAAGTGCACATTTTCTTTCATGTTTTCTTGTTGTTTTAAAGTTAAGAGATTAAAAAAACAATCAAATTCCAAGACATATCATGCAAATACTAGGGAAAAAATCTTCTTTAAGAGTCTTAAAACTTCCTTTTACACTTTTAACAAACCCTAATAGATTAAAATAAACATTTTCCTGACTTATGGCGCTAGAACCCCATGACAGCCTCTATAGGTTAAACAAATTTGGCACGAATGTAGCACTTCTTAGTTTTCTTCCAGACCAGAAACGACTATTTGAGCTATTCTAAATCAGAAAAAGAAAAAAATCAATATAAATTTCACCAGTCATTCTCAACAAAGGATCAAACTCAAGCAATTAAAAGTAATTATCTAATTTGTGAAAATTTTTCCTTTGATTTGCAAAATACGAACCCCTGTTATCATTCCAATTTAAGAATCGACAGCAATATTCTAATCAATCAGCATTTCTTCAATTATGGTTTGGATTGTTTCTTTAATTACTGGAATGAACTCAATAAAGGATCAAACTCGAGCAATTAAAAGTAATTATCTATGATAATTGATGACCATCTCTGTGTCACACACTCAAGTAAAGAGAGAAAAGAAGAAGAAAGCAAGGAATGGGACGAAGAACAACTGGGGCTAAAAATCCCTTTTCAGCAAGAAAAATTCAATATAAGCAATTAAATATTACCCTCACAGAGAACATGCTTTCTAATATATTATGTATTTCAATATGTTTGACAGTTGGCACTACTTTTAGACTCTATACTCAATAGACATTATAATTAAATAGGAAAGCTTACAGAGAAGAGGAAGCCGTTGTTGATGGAAGAAAAAAGAGAGCGTTGTTGATGAATGGTGATTCAGTGAATACTAAGGAGGATGCTGTTGATGATGAAAAAGAAAAGAAAAGCGCTATTGATGAAGAGTGAAGACTAGAGAGAAAGTTGATGATGATGGGAAAAAAAAAAGTGTTGTTAATGAAGAGGAAGTCGTCGATCACACAGTGGTTTCATTAACTGGTTAATTGTTGAATCATTAAAGGCTGAGAGCTTGAGACAAAGAGAAAGAGAAAGAGATTAGGGTAAATGTTGAATGTGGTGTGTGCTGTGTAGTTAATGCTGATGTGGGAGGGCTGAAATACTGTAGGATATGATTTTTTTGTTGAAATCGTAAAACGGTTTTAAACTCGCAATTTCACCCATTTTATCAATTTCACCCGATTTTAATTTAATTTTATCAATTTTCGAGTTTTTAAAGCGATTTGGCATGTTAAGTATATATTGATTTTACGAGTAAACTTGCGAGCTTAACAACCTTGCTAGGCACCATCTCCTTTTATAAAAGAGTCTTTTCAAGACAATTTATTGCAATATTGTGAGCCAAATAACAAGTGAACACATTTTGACATTTTGAGAGACCAAGACTAATATCATTAATGATACTGTATGTGAAAACATGAGCTGTGTGCTCTTAGATTCTCCGGCCATTTGAAAGGCTATCCAGGTAACCAAATTGGATCAGCATAATGAGTTTTGTTTTTAATCTAGGAATAGCTCTATTTGTGTAAATTTGCGGTCCAAAGTAATGGGAACGGTGCCAAGAAATTATCATGTTTCCGAGAAGCCCGGATCAGGATTGCTTCGTGGGTTCCATACGTCGATAGATTTTGAGCGGCCGAGCAACAAAAAGACAGCACAAATGAACTAATTCGCGTGACATATGATCATCAATAATTGAATAACGGCGCTGATATGACATCTAATTACCTAATCGGTGCTCTGAAGAACATTCAACATCATGAACGAGATGGCAATGGCAATGGCATGTGCTTGATGCCACTTGACTTTCTACTTTTCTTGATTTCACCATCAGAGCTGTTGAGGGGGTGTTTAAGAATTTGTAGTAATTTTTTTTAGAAGTATTTTTTATTCAGAAATATATTAAAATAATATTTTTTATATCAACATGTCACCAATTTAAAAATATTTAAAAAAAATCAAATTTTAAACAATTTTTATTTGAAATGAAATACCAAACGGGGCAAAATTAGCTCCATTGTCGTGAACGTGAGCGTGAACTAAAAGTCTAACCCATAAATCACTTGGGCCTCGCAGCTAATTATGGTATCAATTAATAGACTCTGCACCTTGGCTAAGTAGCGGAGTGGTCCATTCAGGTCTCCATGACCTCCTTCCTCCTTTTTGTAGCGAGTCGTGGGTTCCATCCATGCTTCTAGCAAAGGGACCTCGTCGTTTAATTCCATGGACCCATGAGGTGGCATCATAGTGTCTGAACTCTTCTTGTGGTGGCAACTGGATCCTTGTTTGTGTCGTGGCGTTAGAGAAGCCTAATCGTCCCCTCACCTCCTAGCTTGCAACCACTAACCTCTTATTAACATTAACAATGGACTGCACTGCATGATCTATCACTATCAGGGGGGGGAAATGTCTATGGCGGAAATCACGCATATACATTGTCTATTTATACCTACCAAAACAATTCAGAGCTTGCTGCAACAAATCTTACAATATGATTGATTTTTGTTAGATATTTGTTTAAAAAATATGATTAATAGACATATTTGAGGTGAAATTAAAGGTGGAGCTCAGTCTCTTCATTGTATGCTGCAACAAATCTTACAATATGATTTAAAACTTTCTCAGAATTTTATCTTCATGCTCTTTAACATAGAATATTAAAATTATTTAAATAAATTACAGGTGAGTGAGAAATTTATTTTAAAAAACCATTAATTGTTATGTTTTGATGAAAACTATTTGAATTTTTTTATCCAGTATAGAAAAGAAATAAAATTTTTTTGGTGTTTATAAAGTGAAAAGTTGAAAAATTGATATTGAGTTTAAATGGCACTCAACCTTTTAAACGAGAGATTTCCTGAGCAAAATGGGCTTTGGGCTTAAGCTAACACAATGCACCGGCCTGACTTGGGCTTGGGCTTCAGGCCTGGTCTGGACTTGGGTTTAGATTTATTATAAAATAATATTTTGGGTAATAAAAGATTTTTTTACCAACTAAAATTTAGACTTAAGTCTGGTCCATGAAGAATTATTTCTTTTAGTTAATTGTTTTGTCAAGTCCAGCTCATGAATGTTAACAGTCTTTTTCATAAGCATTTTATGCAAATTTGAACAGTTTTTTCAGCTCAAGAAATTCATATTTGGAACCATTATATTTAGATTTAATTATTGATTTATGATTACTAATCAAATGTTGATAATGGTGGTAATTAATTCTAAGTTAATTATTTAACTTTTTAACTTTCAAAATTCACTATAAAAAAAATGGGGTGAAAAAAAGTTTGAAAAAATATTTTTAAATTTTTTTTACAATTTTTTCGCATCTATTTTTGCTGTTTTTGTTTTTTGTTTTTTATGCTTTGACTTTCTTTTCAAATTTAGAGCTTATATTCATCTTATTGAGATATATTTGAAAACTTTATTTTTTTAACAATAATATATATAGGAATTGAAGATTGTTATGAATAGGAAAACTTAAATATATATATATATATATATATATATAGATATACACTCTTGGTAATTTAAATTAAATTAATAATGTAAATTTATTTATATGTTTCTTTGTTTTTTTTCATAATTAATACATTTAGATATGATTATTGCTCGTACTAAATAATTCTATAAAGTAACAATATAATTGAATAAATCTAAGATATCAATATGTTAAAGCTAAAAGCAGACATAACCATAAGCATATAAACACTTTAGATTTCAATCAATTTCACATGAACACAAATTAAATTCACAATAAATTAATCACCTCAATAATAAACACATCTTGTTCTCCTAGTCTCATCATGAGGCATTGATCATCCCTTTATTTCTCTGTCAACATGTTTTCATGAAAAAAATCAATTCAACATTATTTATGCATGGAAATAATAAAATAACCTAAAACAAT